>Ga0100399_1000002_pt1 | contig 148688 bp, 165 predicted proteins | sample CryGeymeta201523_FD_81545 | JGI IMG/M metagenome (GOLD analysis project Ga0100399, IMG submission 81545) | Groundwater microbial communities from Crystal Geyser aquifers in Utah, USA - Crystal Geyser metaG 2015-23 | ecosystem: Environmental > Aquatic > Deep subsurface > Groundwater | place...
CCGTGGTGGCGCTGGTGCATGATGTGGCGCTCACCATCGGCGTCTTTTCCGAATTGCAGATCCAGTTTGATCTGGCGATCATCGCAGCGCTCTTGACCATTGTCGGCTACTCGTTGAATGACACCGTCGTGGTGTTTGACCGGGTGCGCGAGAACCTGCGCAAATACAAGCAGAAACCGCTGCGCGAAGTGCTGAACATGTCGATCAACGAGACCCTGAGTCGCACCACTATGACCTCTCTGACCACGCTCCTAGCGCTGGTCGCGCTCTACTTTCTGGGCGGCGACGTGATCCGGGGCTTTGTTTTTGCGATGATCTGGGGCATCGTCATCGGCACCTATTCGTCGATTTTCGTGGCAAGCACCCTTCTGATGTGGCTCGGTGTGAAACGCGACTGGTCCAAGCCGGCTACTCCCTCCGGCAATCAGTTTGCCAATATTGACGCCTGAGACGCTGCTCACGGTCTGGGCGACGCCCGGCCTGATCTGGTTGTTGCTGACAATCGGCCTGGCCGGCATCGTGCGCGGGTTTACCGGGTTTGGCACGGCGCTCATCTTTGTGCCGGTCGCTGGAATATTCCTTCCCCCTCAGGTTGTCGTTGGCGTGATCACGCTGACCGGGATTGCCAGCACATCGGCGCTGCTGCCGCGGGCGTGGGGGCAGGCGGATCGCGCCGAGGTGGCGGTGCTGGCACTGGCGGCGCTGGTCACGGTGCCCGCGGGTCTGTGGCTGATGGAGCGGCTTGATCCGGTCACGATCCGCTGGATCGTGGCGGCCGTCGCGGCGCTGACGCTGGGGGCCCTGGTGGCGGGATGGCGGTTTTCGGGCATCGTGCGCCGCCCCGTCCTGATCGCCATCGGCGCAGTGGCGGGCGTGATTGGCGGGCTGACCGGGCTGACCGGCCCGGTTGTCATTCTCTTCTACCTTGCCGGGCAGTCGGCGGCGCAGTCGGTGCGCGCCAACACGATCCTCTTTCTGGCGGCGCTCGATGTCGTGATCGTGCTCAATCTGCTTGTTCAAGGGGCGTTGGATGTGAGGATCTTTCTGCTCGCCGTGACTCTGGCGCTGCCGTATCTCACGACCTCGCTGATCGGCCAATCGCTGTTTGACCCGCGACACGAGCGACTTTATCGTTGGACCGCCTATGCCGTGATCGCGCTTGCCGTGCTAAGCGGCCTTCCGATCTGGCGCGAGGGAGCCTGAGCCATGCGCATGACAGAAATCCGCTTTGATGCGGCCACTCCCATTGATGGCTACGGGCCGGGGTTCTTTCGGGTTGCGGGGCAGGTTCTGAAGGGGGCAATCTGTGTGACCATCACCGGTGCCAGGGGCTGGGGTGGATATGAGGATTCTGAAACGCTTCTTGCGCTGATCGGCACGGTTGACGTGATCTTCATCGGCACCGGGGCCGAAGTGGCGCATATCCCGGCCCCTCTGCGCACGCGACTTGAAAACGCCGGTCTGGGCGTGGAAACGATGAATTCACCCGCTGCCTGCCGCACCTATAACGTGCTCTTGTCAGAGGGGCGGCGCGTGGCGGTGGCGCTCTTGCCAGTGTGATGATCGTGCTTTTAGCTGCCAGCACGTTGGGTTAAGCAAGACCCATGATGTTGAGCGTCTCGGACCTGATGATATCGCGCGGCGGCATCCCGGTGCTGGAAGGCCTGAGCTTTGCACTTGGAGCAGGCGATGTGCTGGTGCTGCGCGGGCCGAACGGGTGTGGCAAGACAACCTTGCTGCGCACGCTGGCCGGTTTGCAGTTGCCGGTTTCGGGGCGGATAGACGTCGCATCCGAGAGCCTTGTCTATGCCGCGCATGCCGATGGGATCAAGACAACACTCACAGTCACGGAGAACCTGAGGTTTTGGGCGCAGGTCTTTGGTCAAGAAAATATCATGCCAGCTATCGAGGCGTTTCACCTCGCCCCGCTCGCGGACCGACCGGCGGGGGCTCTCTCGGCGGGGCAAAAGCGGCGTCTGGGGTTGGCGCGGCTGCTTGTCACCGGGCGGGCGATCTGGGTGCTGGACGAACCGACGGTTTCTCTCGATGCCGAGGCCGTGGCGATGTTCGCAACCGCAGTGCGCACCCATGTCGCGGACGGAGGGGCCGCGCTGATTGCCACTCATATCGATCTTGGGCTGCGCGAGGCGCGGCTACTCGACCTCGAACCCTACCGGGCGCGCGCGCTTGCGACGGACGATTTCGACGGATCCTTTCTGTGAGAGCGCTGCTTTTGCGCGATTTCCGATTGGCCATGCGCGCCGGCGGCGGCTTTGGCCTGGGGCTGTCGTTCTTTCTGATTGTCGTCGTGCTGGTGCCGTTCAGCGTGGGCCCGCAAAACGCGCTGCTTGCCGAAATTGCCCCGGGTGTCCTCTGGCTGGGGGCCCTGTTGGCCTGTCTGCTGTCGCTCGACCGGATTTTTGCCCTCGACTGGGAGGATGGCAGTCTTGATCTGCTGGCCACCTCACCTCTGCCGATGGAAGCGATCGTGAGCGTCAAGGCCCTGGCGCACTGGCTGACCACGGGCTTGCCGCTGGTTCTGGCCGCGCCAGTCCTCGGTTTGTTGCTGAGCCTGCCGCAAGAGGGCTACAGATGGGTGATTATCTCGCTCTTTCTGGGCACACCGGCGCTCAGCGTGATCGGCACGTTCGGAGCGGCGCTCACCGTGGGGCTCAAGCGGGGGGGGCTGCTGCTGAGCCTGCTTGTGCTGCCGCTCTATGTGCCTACACTGATCTTTGGTGCGGAAGTGGCGCGTCGGGGGGCAGAGGGGCTAGCCGTCACGACGCCGCTTTTGTTGCTGGCCGGTATCACCTGCGGCACGATCGCGCTTTTGCCCTTTGCCTCGGCTGCGGTATTGAGGGTTAACCTGCGTTGATAACAATGGGACTTGCGATGAACCTGAACACACTCTGGGAATATGCCAATCCCAAGAAATTCATTCAGACCACGGACCGGGTGCTGCCCTGGGTTGCCGGGCTGGCAGCGCTGACGCTGGGGGCTGGCCTGGTCTGGGGATTTTTCTTCACGCCCGATGACTATCGTCAGGGATCGACGGTCAAGATCATCTATCTGCATGTGCCAAGCGCGCTGATGGCGATCAATGCCTGGCTGATGATGCTGATCACGTCGCTGGTCTGGATCGTCCGGCGGCATCATGTCAGCGCGCTTGCCGCGCGTGCGGCGGCACCGGTGGGGCTGGTGATGACGCTGATCGCGCTTCTCACCGGGGCGATCTGGGGACAGCCGATGTGGGGCACATGGTGGGCCTGGGATCCGCGGCTGACAAGTTTTCTGATCCTGTTCCTGTTTTACCTGGGGTATATTGCTCTATGGGCGGCGATCGAGAATGACGACACGGCGGCGGATCTCACCTCGATCCTCTGCCTTGTCGGGTCGGTCTTTGCCCTCCTGAGCCGCTATGCGGTGAATTTCTGGAATCAGGGACTGCATCAGGGGGCGTCGCTCTCGGTCGCGCCGGGTGAGCGGATGGCGATGACCTTCAAGCTGCCGCTCTATGTCAGCATGGCGGGATTCGTGCTCTTGTTCGTCGCGTTGGTTCTGATGCGCACGCGCACGGAAATCCGTGCGAGGCGGTTGCGCGTGCTGATCGCGCGGCAACGGATGGAGCACGCCTGATGCCGGATCTTGGGAAATATGCCGACGCGGTTCTGTCCGCCTATGCCCTGTCGGTCGTGCTGATCGTGGCACTGATCGTGGTCAGCGTTCTGCGCTCAAATCGCATGAGGACCGACCTGCAAACGATTGAAAAGAAGTTGAAAACGGATGGCTAAACTCTCCCCCTTGATGCTGGCACCTTTGGTGATCTTCGCCGGATTCGCCGGGTTGGCCCTGGTTGGGTTGCAACGCGAGAACCCCGATGAGCTGCCCTCTGCTCTGGCGGGCAAGCCCGCTCCGGCGGTTCAGATCACACCGCTTGGCGAGTCGATGCTGTTCTCCGACAGCGATCTGCGCACCGGGGAAGTGAAGCTGGTCAACTACTGGGCAAGCTGGTGCGCGCCCTGCCGGGTCGAACATCCCAATCTGGCGCAACTGGCGGCGGATGGGGTGACGATCTATGGGGTGAATTACAAGGACAAGCCCGACAATGCTCTGGGCTTTCTGAAAGAGTTGGGGAACCCCTATACTGCTCTGGGTGCCGATGCAGAGGGACGGATGGCGCTGAACTGGGGGGTCTACGGCGTGCCGGAAACCTATGTCATTGATGGCAAGGGAAACATTGTTCTGCGCTTTGCGGGACCGATCACCCAAAGGGTGTTGGACAGCACGATCCTGCCCGCGATTGCGGCGGCCCGCTGATCGGCGCAGGCCGCGCTCACCTTGCAAAGCGAGAGTATTTGCCGACAATCGAACCAACCGCGCGCTTGACTTGTGCGGCGGCACTGTCCATATGCACCCTAACCGATGTTTCCTGCCGCGTGAGCAGCACTGCCCTGTGGGGCGATCCTTATGAAACGTCGCGGACCTGTTCCCAAGATCACGCGTGGGGCCAAACACCTGTCGGAGCTGGGGGCATTCGGTCTCCTGTCTGTCGCAGGTGCAACCACGACGACCGGGCGGTGATTGTCACCGCCTGTCATGGGGTGCGGGCCTGCGGGCCGATTTCCCCGAAAGGAAAGACTTTGAACTTATTTGACGAAATGGGCCTGCCGGCCGTCCTCGTGCGCAAACTTGGTGCTCAGGGCATCAGCGAGCCGACCCCGATCCAGACCCATGCGATCCCACATGCGCTCAACGGATTTGACGTGATCGGGCTGGCGCAGACCGGCACCGGCAAGACCATGGCCTTTGGCCTGCCGCTGATCACGCGGCTGATGGAGGATGCGGGCCGTCCCGCGCCGAAAACCGTGCGCAGCCTGATCCTCGCGCCCACGCGGGAACTTGCGGGACAGATCCGCGATGCACTCCTGCCGCTGGTCCGCGACACGCCGATCAAGATCGGTGTCGTGGTGGGGGGCGCCTCGATCAATCCCCAGATCAAGCAGCTTGACCGGGGCATCGACATTCTGGTCGCAACGCCGGGCCGTCTTCTCGATCTCATTGACCGCCGTGCCGTGCGCCTTGATGCCGCACGCTTTCTGGTGCTTGACGAGGCCGATCAGATGCTCGATCTGGGCTTTATCCACGCCTTGCGCCGGATTGCGGGGCTGATCCCGGCCGAACGGCAGACCATGCTCTTTTCGGCCACCATGCCGAAACAGATGGAAGAGATTGCCGGCGCCTACCTGCGCCATCCCAAACGCGTCGCCGTGAGCCCTCCGGGCAAGGCTGCCGACAATGTGACCCAAGAGGTGCATTTCATCGCCAAGGCGGCCAAGCCCGATCTGTTGATCGAACTTCTGGGCAAGCACAAGGCCGAACTGGCGCTGGTCTTTGGACGCACCAAGCATGGGTCGGACAAGCTCGCCCGGCGGCTCGAACAGGCGGGCTTTGCGGTGGCGGCGATTCACGGCAACAAGAGCCAGGGCCAGCGCGAGCGCGCGCTTCAGGCCTTTCGCGACGGGCGGGTCAAGGTGCTGGTCGCCACCGACGTCGCGGCGCGCGGCCTCGACATCCCGGATGTCAAACATGTCTACAACTACGAATTGCCCAATGTGCCCGACAATTATGTCCACCGGATCGGCCGCACCGCGCGCGCCGGACGCGACGGCGCGGCGATTGCCTTTTGTGCGCCCGACGAGATGGGTGAATTGAAGGACATCCAGAAGGTGCTGGGCACCACGATCCCGGTGGCCTCGGGCCATCCGTGGGAGGTCCTGCCCGATCCCAAGGCGGCCAAACCCGCGGGCGGGCGCGGCGGCCCGCAGCGGCGCGGTGGTGGCGGTGGTTTCGGGGGCGGGTTTGGCGGCGGCAAGCCGCAGAGCAAGCCCGGCAACCGGCGGCGCAGGTCGGGTGGCGGCGGCAGCGCGCGCGCAGCGGCGGCCTGACCCGCTCAGGTGCCGCAAAAGGTGGCGCGCACCACTTCTGATGGCTCTGGCGGATGACGCAGGTCGTCCGCCCCGGGCTGGTCCTGATAGGGCCTTGCCAGCACCGCCAGCAACCGCTCGAAGGGCGCGTAATCTCCTGCCACTGCGGCCTCGATCATCTGCTCGATGCGGTGGTTGCGCGGGATGTAGGCGGGGTTTGCGGCGCGCATCACACCTTCGGGATCCGCTTCGCGCGCAATTCGTGCGCGCCAGCCCCTCTCCCAGGCGTCAAATGCCGCGCGGTCGAGAAATTGATCGCGCGCGGTGCCATCGATCAATCCCCGGAATGTATTGGTGAAATCCGCCCGTCCCGCAGCCATCCGCGCCAGCAGGTCGCCCACCATCGCGGCATCCTGCGCCGTTGCCTCGGCGATCCCGATCTTGCGGCCAAAGGCGCGGCGCCACTCGGTTTCGATCTGATCGGGCATTGCATGCACGAGCGCGGTGAATTCCGCAATCGCATCGTCCTGATCGGGCATCAGCGGCACGAGGGCGGTGGCGAATTGCGCCATGTTCCAGACGATGACATGCGCCTGATTGCCATAGGCATAGCGGCCATGGGCATCGATCGAACTGAACACCGTCTGCGGGTGATACTGATCCAGAAAGGCGCAGGGGCCATAATCGATCGTCTCGCCGGAAATTGCCGTGTTGTCGGTGTTCATCACCCCATGGATGAAGCCGACCGACAGCCATCCTGCCACCAGCCGCGCCTGCGCCCGGATCACCTTGGCCAGCAGATGCGCCGGGCCTTCGGCCTTTGGGTAATGCCGCGCGACGGTGTAGTCATAGAGCGCGCGCAGCCCGTCGATATCGCGCCGCGCTGCGAAATACTGAAACGTGCCGACCCGCAGATGGCTGGCGGCGACCCGCGTCAGCACCGCACCCGGCAGCGCGCCCGCCTCGCGATAGACCCGTTCACCGGTCGCAACGGCTGCCAAGGCGCGGGTTGTGGGTAAGCCAAGCTTGTGCATCGCCTCTGACACGAGGTATTCGCGCAGGACCGGTCCCAGCCAGGCGCGGCCGTCTCCCATCCGCGAATAGGGGGTCGGTCCGGAGCCCTTGAGCTGGATGTCGTGGCGCCGCTCCTGCCGATCGACCACCTCGCCCAGAAGCAGCGCGCGCCCATCACCCAGTTGCGGGGAAAACCCGCCGAACTGATGGCCCGCATAGACCTGCGCCAGTGGGCTTGCGCCCGTCGGCAGCGCGTTGCCGGAAAAGACCAGCGCCAGTTCCAGATCGTCATCCGCGGTGATCCCCAGATCCTCGGCCAGCGCCCTGTTGAAGCGGATCAGCCGCGGGGCCGATACCGGAATGGCACTCTGTCGCGTAAAGAAGCGCGCGGGCAGTTGGGCATAGCTGTTCTGAAAGGGGATCCACAGACTCATGAAGTGACCCTAGGGCATGATGAGATCGGAATGAAGCCCATCCTTCGGTGACAGTCTCGTTTACGCCGTCCTGTGATTTGAAGCGGTCCGCACATGCCCCGACAGAAACCAGGTCGCGCCCCGACAGACCCCGAAACAGTGCGACCCGATGCGCGCTGCGCATGTCGAAATGATCTCGATCCCTTGTGTATTCAACAGCCGGGTCAGATAGACGCCTGTGCTTTTGACCTGTCCGCCGGTCATTTTGCCTCGCTGCGGCTTTGCCACAGGGTCTTGATCAGGATCACCGCCCCGACGACGCAGATCAGGATCACCGAAATGGCGGCAATCGCCGGGTCGATGTTGTCTCGCAGGCCCCGAACTTCTTGGCGTCATAGGCGATGATATAGCTGTAGAAATAGCTCGACGCCGCATATTCCCAGCCAAAGCCCTCGCGCGTCTTGGTCTTGTCGACCACGGTGTAGTCGATCGGCTCCATCATGCCCTTCTTGCCAAGGGACTGAGCTGAGAAGGGATCGGCGTCGACGATGTCCCATGAGGGTTTGCCGCTTTCGAACTGGGCCTGGATGGCACCTTCGCTGGGGCCTGACCCGTCCTGTTTGACGACGATCCCGGTCTCGGCCAGAAACGGGGCGCCATAGGCTGTGTCATAGGCGGTCACTGCATCGCCGCCCCAGTTGACGAAAACCAGCTCGCCCGAGGCAGCCAGAACCGGGGTGCCGCGCAATGACACGGCGGCAGTGCCCATCAGCGCCACTGCAAGCTCGGTAAAGCGGCGACGCGAGATGGTGCCCTTGCGGGCCTTTTCGGCCAGAATTTCGAACTGGTCGGCTTCAAAATGGGTATTCATCGACAGTCTCCCTTGTGACGTGTTTTGAACGAAGACCCAGGGCATCCGGGCCGCAGGCAATTACAGAAAGATTCCTTGATCGGCGGGCCAGCCGACCCAGACCCGTGACCCGGCAGACAGATCGCCCGGCAAGGTCGCGGTGGGATGGGAGAGGGTGATCGTGACCCCCCCTTGCGTTTTCAGCGCAAGCTGGGTCTCTGCCCCAAGATAGGTCATGTCGATCAAGCGCACCCGAATGGCATTGCCGCTCTGGGGGTGGTCTGCGTGCAGGGTCATGTGCTCTGGGCGCAGAGCGAAGGTGGCGCTTGCCGGGCCCAGACGGGCCGCCATGCGCAGGGTCTGTCCTTCGAAACTTCCGGTTGCACCACTGGTATCGGCCTTGACATCGGTCAGATTCAAAACATTGATATTACCAAGAAATTCCGCAACAAAGCGATTGGACGGGCGCTCGTATACCTGTTCTGGCGGGGCGATCTGCTGCAAGATGCCATGGTTGAAGATGGCGACCCGGCTGGACAGAGCCAGAGCTTCGGACTGATCATGGGTCACAAAGACAAAGGTCGTGCCCAGATCACGGTGCAGGCGGCGGGCCTCGTCTTGCATCTGGCCCCGCAGGTTTTTGTCCAGGGCCGAAAACGGCTCATCCAGTAACAAGACCGGCGGATCATAGGCCAGCGCGCGGGCCAGAGCAACGCGCTGTTGCTGGCCCCCCGACAAGCTTGACGGCCGTTTGTGGCCGTGCCCGCCGAGGCCTACCATTTCGATCATCTCCGCCACGCGGCGTGTGATGTCCGCCGCCGACCGGCGCTGCACCTTCAATGGAAAGGCAATGTTTTCTTCTGCCGTCATGTGCGGAAACAGCGCATAGCCCTGAAACACCATGCCAAAGGCCCGCGCCTCGGCCGGGGTCAGGGTCATGTCGGCGCCGTCCAGCGTCAGCCTGCCGCGTGTTGCTGCCTCGAACCCGGCAAGAATCATCAGGAATGTGGTCTTGCCAGAACCCGATGGTCCAAGCAGCGTCAGAAACTCGCCTCTACCAATGGTCAGGCTGATATCGGACAGGGCCACAAAGGTGCCGAAAGATTTGCTGATCCCTTCTGCGCCAATCTCTGCCGGCCTTGGCTTGTTCATCCGTGATCCCCCGTCTTGACCCAAATCCTAAAGGTCAGGGCCAGGCTGGCACAAATGATAGTTTTTCATATTAGCGACAAATAAAATTTTCCATTACCGGTTTCCCGCTCCCCCCAGGGGCAGGGCGAAGCCCTGGTCAAGTTCGGCGCGCAGCCAGCTTCGAAAGGCCATGACCGTGGGGTTTTCCGCGATGGCCAGAGGAACAGCCATGTAATAGGCGCGCGGCGCGCGGACCTCGTGCTCAAAGGGGCGCACCAATTTGCCGCTGCTCAAGGCGCCTTGCGACAGGATGACGTCGCCCATTGCAATGCCCTGACCGGCAAGGGCGGCGGCATAGACCAGATGCATATCGGAAAACACCACCCCCCTTGCCGCAAGGCTGGGGTCCAGCCCGACCGAGGAAAACCACAGCGCCCAATCCTCGTGATTCAACAGATGCAGGAGCCCCAGACGCAGCGCATCACGGGGTTCAGGCATGCCGCCCAACCGGTTCACCATGGCCGGGCTGCACACCGGCGAGGAGACTACATCGAGGATATGTTCGCTTTGCATATCCGCAAATTCGCCATTTCCATAGGTGATGAACAGATCAACATCGGGGTTGGTCACTTCGCCCAGACGGCGCGGCGTGATGATCGACAAGGCAACATCGGGATAGGCAGAGGTAAAGCGCGCGATCTTGTTGCACAGCCAACTGGAGGCGAAGCCCGGCGCGCAGCTGACCGTAAGGCGGCCCGCAACCCCGCGCCCGGTGTTTCGGGCGGCAGAGCCCGAGATGGCCAGAAGCGCCTGCCGCACGTCTTCGGCATAGGCGCGGCCCTGGGCGGTCAGTTCCACCCGGGTGCCAACGCGGTTCAGCATGTGAAAGTCCAGATCTCGCTCCAGCATCCGCAACTGATGACTGACGGCGGACCGCGTCAGGTTCAACTCATCTGCCGCCTGCCAGACTGATCCATGGCGGGCAAAGCTGACCAGCGCGCGCAGGGCTTGTGTGGACGGAATTCTCATCACGGCAGCGCCTCTTTCTGGGCCGAGTTTGGCCGGGTCAAGCAAGCCTGCAATTCGATAGGTGAAAACTGTTTGCCGAGCAAAGGAAAAGGTTTCACTTCCTTTGCCAAGGCAGCGCTGATTAGTCTTTGCCTGATGGATAGACAGATGACCCCAAGCCCTGCCCAAAACTTCGCCCTTCGCGACATCGCTGCGCGTGCCCGCGATCTGTCGGACTGGACGGCGACGATCTTTGGCTTTGGCGAGACGGCGTGGCGTGAATATCGCTCGACCGCGTGGTATGTCGAGCGACTGCGCGCCGAAGGCTTTGCGGTCGAGGAAGGGTCTGGCGGGATGCCCACCGCCTTTTGTGCCGACTGGTCGAACGGGCCGGGTCCGGTGATCGGGCTTTATGCCGAGTATGATGCGGTGCCCGGCAATTGTCAGGCCGCCAGCACAAGGCGCGAACCCCGCGCGGGGCTGGGCTATCAGGCCGGCGGGCATACCGATCCGCATTCGGGGCTGGGGATAGCGGGGCTCGGCGCGCTCTTGGCGATCAAGGCGGCGATGGTGGCCCACAACATCCCCGGCGGTTTGCGCTTTACCGGTGAGCCTGCCGAAAAGGTGCGCGGGTCAAAGCCCATTCATGCTGCTGCGGGCTATTATGACGGCTTGGCGGCGATCCTGTCGTTCCATCCGTTCTACATGCTGCCGATGTGCAATACCGTGCGCTGGGAAACCCACTGCGGTGCAGCCTATGCAATGGTCTACCGCTTTCGGTGTGACGCGCCCGAAAGCTGGTGCAGCGATGACGGCGCTCCGATCCCGCAGGCGCATTCCGCCGCGCGCGCGCCGGGGGCGAATGATGCGCTGACGCTGATGTATCAGACCTCGAAATCCCTGCGCGAGGCGATGCTTCCCCATCAGGGCGGCTGGTCGGTCTCCGAGGCGATCCTGACGGCGGGGCAGGCCACCGCCGACAACCTGCCTGCCGGACTGGCCGAACTGCAATACATGATCCGGGTGCCGACCATCGCCATGGCCGATCAGGTGACAGCGGTGCTGGACCGCAATGCCGCTGCCGCCGCTCTGATGACCGGCTGCCGCTGGGAGCGGCATTGGGTCTGCAAGTCAAGGCCCGGACTGGCCAATCATGCGATTGCGGCATTGGTCTGGGAGGCAATGCAGACCGTAGGCGCGCCGGTCTGGGACGAGTCGGCAACAGCCGTAGCGCAGGAGATCCAGGCGGGCCTCGGGATGGAGCCGATGGCCGAACCATTCATTGACGACATGAGCCGCCTGATCGACCCGCAGCAGGCCGAGGCCATCCTGCGCCGCGATCTGCCGCCCTCGCAACAGCACTCCACCTCTGACGATTACACAGAGATGACATGGCATGCCCCCACCGCGCGGTTCTATGTCGCTCGGCCCGCGCTGAAGGCCCCGGAGGGGCAGGCCTATCCCGGATGGGTGATGAACGCTCTTGGCGGCATTCCCGTGACAATCGACCCGATGGTGCAGACGGCAGCGAGGATCCTTGCCCTGTCGGCGCTGCGCCTTCTGGAAGACAAACCATCGCGCGACGCGGCCATGGCCGAGTTTGTCCACCGCACCGGCGGCGGCATTGGCGGCACCAACTGGACGCCGCCCCTGTGCGACTATCCCCCGCCCATCCATTTTCGCTGGCCCGAATACATTACAACCCCGCGCGGGCACGACTGGTGGATTCCCTCCGCCATGCCCGGTGCCTGAAACAGGAGAGACCGAAGATGCAAACCTATCGCCACGGATCCGAACCCTTTGACCTGCAACGCCGCAATCCCAAAGGTGGCACGAAACCGTTGGAGGGATGGGGGTTTCGCAACGAAACCGATCCCCTGACCGATGTCCTCCTCGGCAGCCCCATGCATCTGCGGCATCTGTCCACATCGTCGCTGTCGCGCAAGTTTCTGCGCGAAGACCCCTGCAACATTCAGGTCGGTCAGGCCCAACATGCCGAACTGGTCTCGGCCTACGAGCATTTCGGGGTCAAGGTGCATATGCACAAGCCCAACCCCGAACTGCCGATGCAGGTTTACGCCCGCGACAGCTCGGTCATGACGCCCTATGGCGCCATCATCACCACGATGGCGAACTGGTGGCGGCGCGGCGAGAACTATGCCGCGATCAGAACCTATGAACAGCTTGGCATCCCGATCTATGACATGGTCACGGCAGGCACCTTCGAGGGCGGCGATTTCAACGTCATCGAAGAAGGCTGCGTGCTGATCGGCTGCGGTGGAGCGCGCACTCAGGAAGAAGGCGCGCGGCAGGTCCAAAGCTGGTTCGAGGCCGAGGGTTGGGAGACCCGGCTTGCCTTCATCGACGAATACTACGTCCATATCGATCTGATGGTGGTGCCGATCGCCCCCAAGCTGACCGCAGTCTGTCTGGATTGCACCGAGCCGGGCATCGTTGACTGGCTCAAGGCCAAGGGCCACGAGATCATCGACGTACCGTTCCGCGACACTATGGCGCTCGGCTGCAACTTCATGTCCCTCGGTCGTGACCGGGTGATCGCTCCCGCCATCTCGAAATCCTTGATCGGGCAGTTGCGCGCCCGCGGTTTTGACGTGGCCGCCATCGACATGTCGGAAATCTCGAAAACCGGCGGCGGCATTCACTGCATGGCCCAATCGCTGAGGCGCGAGGCGGCGTGAGCCCGGTTGCGGATCTGACCGCAGCGCCGGGGCCTGGCGTCGTCTTGTCCGGGGCCCGGTGTCCGAGCCGCCCCATGTCGGACGCAGGCGAAACCGGCCGGCAAGGGCGTCGCTGTTCTTCCTGCCCCGCCCTTGAGCCCTGACCCGACCCCGATCGAGTCGGTCTTTGCCAAGCGCGAGACCATTCCGGGGTGCCGCCTCCGACCGAAGGCTGCAAGCAGCATTGGGGCGCTTGCGGACCGCTTCCCGGCGAAGGATGTCGCAAACGACCCTGCCACCGCGGGCAGGCCTCATCCCGATCTCATCCTGCCCTCAGGTCAGGCCGGCAAATGTCTAGAGCTTGAGTGTCATCCGGATGTCATCGTCTCTGGCGACGAATTGCAGCCTTTCATAGAGTTTGCGTGCCCCGTGATTGTCGTGCCGGAGGATGAGATGCAGCGCCTTCAGGCCTGCCCCCGCCAACGCACGGGGCAGGGCGCTCATCACCTCGGTGCCAATCCCGCGCCTGCGCACGGTGGGGCGGATGTAGATCTCATCAACCGTGCCGTCGAGACCGGCAAATTCCAGTGACCAGCCAAAACTGAGCATGACATAGCCGATGGGCGTGCGCCGCGGTCCGATGAGATAGACGGCGGCATGCGGGTTGCCCTCCAACACCGGCACCAGTGCGGCGCGGCGCAGGCTGTCATCCTGCACAATTCCGGTTTCGGCGTGACAGGCTGCAACCAGCGGCAAAAGCCGTTCCAGATCGTCGGGCCGCGCCAAGGTGAGCGCTGTCATAGCCGTGCCAGCCTGTCTGTCAGAAACGCGAAGAAACCATCCGCATCGACATCATGGACAAAGGTTGCATTGGCCGCGTGCCCGCTGACGCCCCACCAGTCCACCACCGTCATGCCCATCGTCAACTCTGATTGCGTCTCGATCGCGACATTGACCCGGCGCGCGGAAAAGAGATCAGGGCGCAGCAGCCAGCCGATGGTGCAGGGATCATGCAGCGGCGCCGCATCCGCGCCATGGCGTTCGGCATTGTAGCGCCCGAAGAACCCGGTCAGATCCGCGACTGCCCGGCCCACCGGGGTGCCAAGTGCACGAAACGCCGCGTTGCGCGCCCGCGTCACCAACACCTTGTGGGTCACATCAAGCGGCAGCATTACGAGGGGCACACCCGAATGAACCACGATATCGGCTGCCTGCGGATCGACATGGATGTTGAACTCGGCGACCGGCGTGACATTGCCATGGGCCGCATAGGCGCCTCCCATCAGAACGATTTCATGAACGCGTTCAATGATGTCGGGGGCTGCTTCAAAGGCCGTCGCGATATTGGTGAGCGGCCCGATCGCCACCAGAGTCACGCTTCCCGACGGCTGCCGGTGCAGCGTGTCGATGATCAGATCGACGGCATGCACCCGCTGCACCGGCATCAGGGGCTCTGGCAGATCCGGCCCATCGAGGCCAGAGCGGCCATGCACCTGCTCTGCCGTGACCAGATCGCGCCCTATCGGCCGGTCACACCCGGCATGGACCGGCAGATCGCATCGGCCCGCCAGTTCGCAGATCCTGCGCGCGTTTCGGGTGGTCATCTCGAGCTGCACATTTCCCGCGACACAGGTGAGTGCCAGCACCTCGAGCGCTTCGGGACAGGCCAAGGCAAACAGGATGGCTACAGCGTCATCCTGTCCGGGGTCGGTGTCGATGATGATCTTGTGTGCCGACATGCGCGTCTCGTGCTGATTGCGCCAGACCATGCGGCGCTTGCGGCGCAAAGTCCACATCTGCGCGGCGGGTCTGACCCCCGGGCCACAATCCGAATCACAGCAATGCCGCGCCGCAGCAACCGACAGATGGCGGCGATATCCCGGGTTCAGACCGGACATGTTTGAGAATATTTGCAGGAAATGGTGAAAAATGGCATAGATTTCCGCCTCTTGGCCCCGGCTTTCTATTTGGGATTTGCGGCATTCTGGCTATAGTCGGCGCAGCTGCCTAGAAAGACCAAACCATAAGGCCGGGGGAGAAACGACCGATGATCCGATCGGAACTTATCCAGAAAATTGCAGACGATAATCCGCATCTCTATCAGCGTGACGTCGAACGTATCGTCAATACCATCTTTACCGAGATCTCGGATGCCCTCGCCAATGGCAACCGGGTCGAGTTGCGCGGCTTTGGCGCGTTTTCGGTCAAGAAGCGCGATGCCCGCACCGGGCGCAACCCGCGCACCGGCGAGAGTGTCGATGTCGAAGAAAAATTTGTTCCCTTCTTCAAGACCGGCAAGCTCTTGCGCGACCGACTGAACGGTAAGTAAGCCATGCGCTATATCCGTTACGCCTCGATTGCGATCTTCGGCCTTGCGCTTGTTCTGATTGCGTTGGCCAATCGTGGAGTGGTCACGCTCCGGGTGTTGCCTGATGAACTCTCCGGGTTTGCGGCGCTCAACCCGACCTATGATCTGCCGCTGTTTGTCGTCATTTTCGGTGGTATCCTGATGGGGCTGATTGTGGGCTTTATCTGGGAGTGGATCCGTGAGGCGGGCGAGCGCGTGGCGGCGGCGCGCACCGCCCGCGAATTGGCCAGCTTACGGGCCGAGGTTGCCCGGCTCAAAGGCACGCAGCACGAGAGCCGCGACGAGGTTCTGGCGCTTCTCGACCGGGCCAGCTAGGCACGGGCCATGCCACAGGACATGCGGATCAAGATTTGCGGCCTGACCGCAACTGCCGACGTGGCCGTCGCGGTCTCGGCGGGTGCGGCTTATGTCGGGTTTGTGTTTTTTGACAGGTCTCCGCGCCATGTCACGCCGGATCAGGCGCGCGCCCTTGCGCTCGGCGTTCCGCCGGGTGTCGCCAAGGTGGCGCTCACGGTGGATGCCGATGACGCGGCCCTTGATGCGCTGACTGCGACAGTGCCGCTCGACATGCTGCAACTCCATGGTCATGAGAGTCCGGCGCGCGTGGCCGAGGTCAAGGCACGCTATGGCCTGCCGGTGATGAAGGCCATCGGCATCGCCGGGGCCGCCGATCTGGCGCAGATCGACCTCTTCGCCGGGGTGGCGGATCAACTCCTGATTGACGCCAAGTCGCCCAAGGGGGCCACCCGGCCCGGCGGAAATGCCTTGGCTTTTGACTGGACGCTGATTGCAGGGCGCGACTGGCCGCTGCCGTGGCTGCTGGCCGGAGGTCTCACCCCCGACAATGTGGCCGAGGCCATCGCGCGCACCGGGGCGCGACAACTCGATGTGTCCTCGGGCGTTGAATCCGCGCCGGGGGTCAAGGATGCGGACCTGATCCGCGCCTTCATCGCGAATGCCCGCGGATGATCTCCTTTCGCCCGGCGCGCCGTGACGAGGTGCCACAGATCGTGGCGCTCTTGCGCGATGACATGCTGGGGCAGGGGCGCGAGATGGCTGACATGAACCACTACCTTGCGGCCTTCGACGCGATGCAGGCCGAGGGCAGCAATCATCTGATCGTGGGCGTTGAAACGGCGGGGGCGGTGGTGGCAACCTATCAGCTGACCTTCGTCAGCGGTTTGTCACTCGTGGCCGCACGCCGTGCACAGGTGGAAAGCGTGCGTATCGCCAGCCCTCTGCGCGGGCAGGGTCTGGGCCACCGGATGTTCGAGGATGTTGAGGCGCGCGCCCGCGCGGCCGGGTGTCGCCTGATCCAGTTGACGATGAATGCGACCCGCAGCGACAGCCGCCGCTTTTACGAGAGCCTTGGCTTCACAGCCTCGCATCTGGGCTTCAAGCGCGCGCTCGACTAGGCGATCCGGTTGACATCGCTCAAGCGGCACCCGATGCTTTGGCCGTAAAATCAGCAAGAGGCCGCGATGACCCGCAACCCAGATGATCTGAGCGATGTCTACGGCGCCAAGACGCCCGAGCAGTCCCGCCTCCTCTACAACGACTGGGCGCAGAGTTATGACGCCGATAATCTGGCACGCGGTTTTCGTCTCCCCGCCCTTGGCGCGGCGATGTTTGCCCGCTTCATGGGGCTGACCGAGGGGCCGGTGCTCGATGCCGCTTGCGGCACCGGGCTGGTCGGCGAAAGCCTCAACGTTCTTGGCTATGGCCCGATCACCGGTTGTGATCTCTCGCCCGGCATGCTGGCGGCCGCGCAGGCGACTGGGATTTATGCCGAACTGGTCGAGGCGGAGATGGGCAGCGGCCTGCCCTTTGCAGATCACAGCTTTGCGGGCTTTGTCTGTGTCGGCGCCTTCGGTCCCGGCCATGCCCCGCCCGAAAGCCTCATCCATCTGATCCGCGTCATGCGCCCCGGCGGGTTTGGTGTCTTCAACCTGCTCGAGGCGACATGGAAGTCCCAAGGCTTTCAGGTGGTGCTTGAGGCCCTCGTGGACAGCGGCCGCATCGCAATTGTGCAACGCTCGGAGCCCTTCTTGCCCTTTCTGCTCGCAGAGCCCGATCTCTGGTCCCGTCTCTATGTGATCCGCGCGCTCTGACAGCCCTGCTTTTCGCTGGAAAATCCTCAGCGCGTCCCCTATTGATCGGCAGAGTTTCCCGAAAGATAGAGGCCAGAGACAATGAACGATCTCTTCAACAGCTTCATGACCGGTCCTGACGAAAAGGGCCGATTCGGCATGTTCGGCGGGCGCTTTGTCTCGGAAACCCTGATGCCGCTCATTCTGGAACTGGAAGAGCAGTATGAACATGCCAAGACCGACCAGACATTCTGGGCCGAGATGCAGGATCTCTGGACGCATTACGTGGGCCGCCCCTCGCCGCTCTATTATGCCGACCGGCTGACGCAGCATCTGGCCGGCGCCAAGATCTACATGAAGCGCGACGAGCTCAATCATACCGGCGCGCACAAGATCAACAACGTGCTGGGCCAGATCATCCTCGCCCGCCGCATGGGCAAGAAGCGGATCATCGCGGAAACCGGCGCCGGACAGCATGGTGTGGCCACCGCCACGGTCTGCGCCAAGTTCGGGCTCAAATGCGTGGTCTACATGGGCGCGCATGATGTCGAGCGGCAGGCGCCCAACGTGTTCCGGATGCGCCTTCTGGGGGCCGAGGTGATCCCCGTCACCTCGGGGCGCGGCACGCTCAAGGACGCGATGAACGACGCGCTGCGCGATTGGGTGACGAATGTGCGCGACACCTTCTATTGCATCGGCACGGTGGCGGGGCCGCATCCCTATCCGGCCATGGTGCGCGATTTCCAGTCGATCATCGGCAAGGAGGTGCGCGAGCAGATGCAGGCCGCCGAGGGCCGCCTGCCCGATACTTTGGTCGCGGCCATCGGCGGCGGGTCGAACGCGATGGGCCTTTTCTACCCATTCCTCGACGATCCGACCGTGAATATCATCGGGGTTGAGGCGGGCGGCCATGGCGTCGATGAGCGGATGGAGCATTGCGCATCGCTCACCGGGGGGCGGCCTGGTGTTCTGCATGGCAACCGCACCTATCTCTTGCAGGATGCCGACGGGCAGATCCTCGAAGGCCATTCGATCTCGGCCGGGCTCGACTATCCCGGCATCGGCCCCGAGCATAGCTGGCTGCACGAGACCGGGCGCGCCAAGTATGTCTCGATCACCGATGTCGAGGCGCTGGAGGCGTTTCAGCTCAGTTGCACGCTCGAAGGCATTATTCCGGCCCTGGAGCCCAGCCACGCGCTGGCCCATGTGATGAAGATCGCCCCAACCCTGCCCGCCGATCATCTGTTGGTGATGAACATGTGCGGACGCGGCGACAAGGACATCTTTACCGTCGCCAAGCATCTGGGCTTTGACATGAAGATCTGAGGCGCGCGGCGCCTCAAGCCAGAAAGGCCTCGTCCACCGGCACTTGCAGCGCGGTCGCCAGCGCATTGGTCTGCGCCGCCATGCCGATCACGGCCATCACCTCGCCATGCTGTTCGGGTGTCATGCCCTTGGCGCGCCCGGCCGCGGTGTGCGAGTGCGCTCTTTAGCTGCATCCAGCGGCCACCGAGACCGCGATATAGATCATCTCCTTGGTTAGCGGATCGAGCGCGCCGGGGCCCATCACCGCCTTGAGCCGCTCCCATGTGGCGCGCAGCAGGGCCGGGTCATGCGCCAGCGCACGCCAGAAATTGTTGATGAAATCGCTGCCGCGCGTGGCGCGGATATCGTCGAATACGGCGCGCACCTCGGCGCTCGCACCCTCGTCGTCGATCAGGGGCACCGTGGCCATGGCTGTGCTTTCTCCTCAGGCTGGGGCGTGCTGTTTGAGAATGACGAGCGGCACGATCTCGAGCGCGCGCTCATGCGTGGCCTCAAGCCGCACCTGCGGCGCGCAGCCCTCGTCATGCGCTTGAAGGAATCGCGCGGCGCACAGACACCACTGATCGCCGGGCTTCAGCCCGGCAAAGCCAAACTCGGGATGCGGGGTGCTGAGGTCATTGCCGACATATTTCGAGAATGCCAGAAACTCTGCCGTCATCAGCGCGCATACCGTGTGGCTGCCGCGATCTTCGGTGCAGGTGTTGCAGTGACCGTCGCGAAAAAACCCGGTCAGCGGATTGCGCGAGCAGGTCTCAAGTGCGCCCCCCAAGACATTGACCGACTTGTCCTTTTGCATCATTCTGTTCCCCCTGCCGCGTCTCTGCCTTCGACCAGGACCGTCTCGAACCCCTCGAATTGCGGCGGCCCGATCATTGCATCACGGGTTGCCTGTTGACCGGCATTGCGATGGCTGTCGCGGAACTGTTCGGATTTCGTCCACCCCTCAAAGGCCGCGCGGCTGTCCCACAGCACATGGCTGGAATAGAGCCGGTAGCCAGCACCCTCTGGCCCCTTGAGCAGGCGAAACTCGCGAAATCCCGGTACTTCGCCAAGGCGGCTCCGGCGCTCAGCCCACATCCGTTCGAATTCTGTCTCATGGCCAGGTTTCACCTGAAAACGGTTCATCGCAATGAATGTCATCTCTATGGTCCCTTCAGGTCGAGCCTTACGCCGTCTTGGCGCCCGCGTCTCACCGGCACTATAGCGCGCGCCTCGGGTGCTGCAACCGCGCGCCTCAGCGGAACCGGTCGACCAGTTTTTGCAGCGGGTTTCGGCTGTCTGATGGCGTGTTGGAGGGATCGGCCTTGACCTCAGAAGGCGGGGCCGCGCCCGATCCCGATGTCGTTGAGGATCGCGGCGGGCTGACATGGCTTGCCACTTTCGTGAGAAACCGGTCTGCCTTGCCCTGCGCCAGCCAGGGCGCACCGTCGGCGATGCCGTGCAGGAGGTCTGCCAGCCATGACTCATCGGTCTTGGCAAAGTCCTGCAACACATATTGTGCCACCCGGTCCTTGTGCCCCGGATGACCGATGCCGAGGCGCACCCGTTGATAGGTCTCGCCGATATGGGCGTGGATCGAGCGCAGCCCGTTATGGCCCGCATGGCCGCCGCCCTGCTTGACGCGCAGCTTGGCCGGCGCGAGGTCAAGCTCGTCATGAAACACCGTCACCGCAGCGGGGTCGATCTTGTAGAACCGCATCGCCTCGCCCACCGACTGCCCGCTGAGGTTCATGAAGGTCGCGGGCTTGAGCAGGATCACTTTTTCGCCGCCAAGGATGCCCTCGCTCACCTCGCCCTGAAACCGCGCCCGCCACGGGCCAAAGCCATGCGCCCGGTGAATTTCATCCACCGCCATGAAACCGACATTGTGCCGGTTCCGCGCATATTTTGCGCCCGGATTTCCCAGACCGACAAAGAGCTGCATTGCCGATGCCCCCATGATTGGTGAGGATGGTCTAGGGCCTTGTGGCCGTGGAATCAACCGGGGGCAGGGGCCAGATGGCAGAGTATCGGATCGACGGCCTGGCCCTCGTGGTGCCTGATGGAATGCTCACCGACAGGATTGCCGCCAAGCTCGCCTCGGGTGGGTATGAGGCGCAAGAGGCCCATGCCGCCCGGATGCGTTTGCGCGCTGGTCAAAGGGTGTTGGAACTCGGGGCAGGCATCGGCTTTATCGCCTGCCTTTGCGCCCGCATTACCGGGTCCGAGAATGTGACGACGGTCGAGGCCAATCCGGCGATGCTGCCGGTCATCCGCGCCAATCTGGAGCGCAACGGCCTGGGCGCGGTCAAGCTCCTACATGGCGCGGTGGCGGGGCGGGCGGGCGCGGGGACGCTGATCGGCTTTGATGCGGCCAAAAGTTTCTGGGCGGCGCGTCTGGCGGATGCGGATTGCGCAGCGGGCGCAGCGGTCGAGGTGCCGCATCTCGGGCTTGACAATCTCTTGGAGACCCTTCGCCCCGATGTCGTCATCATGGACATCGAGGGGGCCGAGGAACGGCTCTTTGACGCGCCCTGGCCCGGCTTCGTGCGCACGGTGATGATGGAACTGCATCCGGGCCGCTATTCGGATCATGTGATCAAGCGCATCGTCGACTGCCTGTCGCAGTCCGGGCTGACCTATGATCCGGGTCCGTCCTGTGGGCGCATTCTGGGCTTTCGCAAGCTGCGCGAGACATGAAAAATGCGGCCTCCGGCATCGGAGACCGCATGTGATGGTCGTGCGCGGTCGAAAACGGTTCAGGCTTCGCCTTCCTCGTCCTCGTCCTCGTCCTCGTCGGCCCCGCCGCCTGATCTCAGCGCCGAGGGAGCAGAGATGTTGCAGATCACGAAATCACGGTCCTTGATCACCAGTTCCGCGCCTTCGGGAAGTGCAACCTGCGAAATTGTCACCACTTCGCCGACTTTTTCGATCTTGGCGAGATCCACCGTCAGATGATCCGGAATTTCGCCGGCGGTGACATTCAATTCGACCTCGTTGCGCACCACTGTCAGAACCCCACCTTTGCGTATCGCCGGGCAGTCCTCGTGATTGATGAATGCGACATGGATGAACAGGTTCACCCGCGTGGTGCGGCGCAGGCGCATGAAATCGACATGCGTCGGCAGGTCCTTGACCACATCGCGCTGCACGTCGCGGCAGATCACGCGGACATCGTCATGGCCTTCGACCTGAAGGTTGAAAAGCGTCGACTTGAAGCGCCCCTTGCGCAGCCGCTTGAGCAACGCATTGAACGGAATATTGATCGGAAGCGGTGCTTTTTCGCCCCCGAATACGATCCCCGGAACCATGCCGTTACGGCGGGCTGCACGAGCGGCGCCCTTGCCTGTCCCCGTGCGTTCCTGGGCTTGAAGATCAGGAATTTCTCCAGCCATGTTATCTCTCCATCGGTTAGCGCGGGCTCCTCCAAGGCTGTAGACCCGCATGAAACCGGGGCTATAGAGCACTGCTCTAGTCTTGAAAAGGGCGAAATGCATCAGAGCGGCAGATAGGCCACGTCTTCGCCAGCCTGGCGTGCCGGATCGTTGATCGGGCGCACCAGCAATGCGTCGGCACTGGCGAGAATGCTCAGCAGGGAACTGTCTTGCCGATCCTCGGCCACCAGACCCTCGCGGGTGAGGCGCGCGCGCATGTAATGCTCGCGCGGGCCATTGGCGGGCAGGGGGGCGGCAAGGCGTGTGGTGCGGCGTGGCGCGGGTGCCGCCGTCAGCCCCAGCATCCGGGTAATCACCGGCACCACGAAGACATGCCCGCACACCATCGCCGAGACCGGATTGCCGGGCAGCCCGATCATCGCCGCAGACCCCATACGGCCCGCCATCAGCGGTTTGCCTGGTCGCATCGCCACTTTGTAGAACGCGCGTTTCAACCCCAGATCGCCTGCCACGCGGCCCACCAGATCGTGATCGCCGACCGACGCACCGCCGATGGTGATGATCAGATCAGCCCCTTGGGCGAGATCAAAGGCGGTTTCAAGAGAACGGACCGTATCGCGTGCAATCGGCAGAATATGCGCCCTTGCCCCACGCTCTTCCAGCAACGCCTTGAGCCCGAAGGTGTTGGAGGCGATGATCTGATCTGGTCCCGGCGTTTCGCCCGGCATGACCAGCTCGTCGCCGGTAGAGATCAGCGCCACCTGCGGTCTGCGGCGCACGGGCACGGCGTCCACATTCATCGACGCCAGCAGCGCCAGATCGGCCGGTCTCAGGCGGCGGGGCGCGTTCAGCGCCTGTCCGACACAGAAATCGCAGCCCGCAGGCCGGATATTGTCCTTGGGGCCGAAATCCGGGCCGAGCGTCATCCGGTCGCCGTCCCGCGTGACATCTTCCTGAAGGATGACCCGCCCGGCCCCCAAGGGCAGCGGCGCGCCGGTAAAGATCCGCACCGCCTGGCCGGGGCCAACCGCACCGGCAAAGCCATGCCCCGCCGCAGCCTCGCCGATCACCGTGAAGGTGGCGCCCGGGGTGGCCTCGCCCGCGCGCAGCGCATAGCCATCCATCGCCGAGGCGGCAAAGGGCGGCTGATCGCGGCTGGCGGTCACATCGCGCGCCAGCACTCGACCTGCGGCCTCAACCAACGGAACCTCTTCGATCCCGAGCGGCTCGACCAGCGCGAAAAGCCGTGCGAGGGCCTCGTCTACAGTGATCATTGAGCCTCGTACCGCCCCGATTTGCCGCCGTCCTTGAGCCTGACCCGGACGCCGCCGATCTCCATCGCCCGGTCCACCGCCTTGGCCATGTCATAGACCGTGAGCGCGGCCACCGTGGCAGCGGTCAGCGCCTCCATCTCCACCCCGGTCTGGCCGGTGGTCTTGACCGTGGCTGCGATGCGCACGCCGGGCAGGCCGGGATCGAGGGTCAGATCCACCGCAACCTTGGTGATGGGCAGCGGGTGACAAAGCGGGATGAGATCGGACGTGCGCTTGGCCGCCATGATCCCCGCGAGCCGTGCGACGGCCAGAACATCACCTTTCTTGGCGCGTCCTTGCGAAATGATATCAAAGGTTTCCCGCGCCATCTTGATGTAACCTTCGGCCACCGCAACGCGGGCGGTCACCGATTTGTCGGAAACATCGACCATATGGGCGTGGCCCTGACCGTCGAAATGCGTGAGATCGGCCATCACATCCCGCCTGCGGTCAGCGGATTGGCCAGAAGCGCTCGCGTGGCTTGTGCCACGTCCTCGGCGCGCATCAGCGTCTCGCCGATCAGAAAGGCGCGCGCGCCATAGCGCGCCATGTCGGCCAGATCGGCGGGGGTGGCCAGCCCGCTCTCGCTGACGATCATGCGATCGGCGGGCACCAGTTTTGACAGTTTGCGGGTCACGTCGAGCGAGGTTTCGAAGGTGTCGAGATTGCGATTGTTGATGCCGATCATCTGGGAATGAAGCGCCGATGCCCGCTCCAGTTCCTCGGCATCATGCACTTCGATCAGCGCATCCATGCCCCAATGTGTTGCCGCATCTTCCAGTTCCTTGGCCAGCGCATCCGAGACGCTGGCCATGATGATCAGGATGCAATCGGCGCCCCAGGAGCGGGCCTCGGCGACTTGATAGGTATCATACATGAAGTCCTTGCGCAGCACCGGCAGATCGCAGGCCGCCCGCGCCTGGCCGAGATGGTCTGGCGCGCCCTGAAAGCTGGGCGTGTCGGTCAGCACTGAAAGACAGGTCGCCCCGCCTGTTGCATAGGCCTCTGCCAGAGCCGTCGGGTCAAAATCCGCGCGAATGAGGCCCTTTGAGGGGCTTGCTTTCTTGATCTCGGCGATGAGGCCATAGCCAACCTTGCTGACTTTCTGGAGCGCCCGTGAGAACGGGCGCACCGCTGGGGCGTCCTTCGCGAGCACCTCGATCTCTGCCAACGGGTGCAGGGCCTTTGCGGCGGCGATTTCTTCCAGCTTGTAGGCCTTGATCCGCTCCAGAATGCTTGTTGTGCTCATCTCGCCTCCGATGTCAGTTTCGCCAGCGCGATGATCTTGGCGCGCGCTGCCCCGCTGTCGATGCTTTCGGCAGCCTGCGCCACGCCGACGCGCAGGTCGGTCGCGTGACCCGCCACGGTCAGTGCGGCGGCGGCGTTGAGCAGGACTGCATCGCGGTAAGCCCCCGGCGTGCCGTCGAGCAGCGCCCGCAAGGCCTGCGCGTTCTCTTCAGGGGTGCCGCCAAGGATCGCCTCGAAAGGATGCACCGGCAGGCCGAAATCCTCGGGATGCAGTTCAACCTCGCGAATGCTGCCATCCTCCTCGAGCGTGGCGACCCAGCTTATGCCGGTGATGGTCAGCTCGTCAGTGCCGTCGCTACCATGAACCAGCCAGGCGCGTTCCGATCCCAGTTGACCCAGCGTCTCGGCCATCGGCCGGATGAGGTGGCGCGAAAACGCCCCAGTGAGCTGCCGCTTGACCCCCGCCGGATTGGTCAGCGGCCCGAGGATGTTGAAGATCGTGCGGGTGCCAAGCTCTGCGCGCACCGGGCCGACATGCGCCATCGCCGGATGATGCATCGGCGCCATCATGAAGGCGATTCCGATCTCGTCGAGCGCGCGCTCGACCACCGGCACGCCGACCATGACATTGATACCCATCTGCGTCAGGGCATCTGCGGCCCCGGATTTGGACGACAGGTTGCGGTTGCCGTGCTTGGCCACCGGCACGCCCGCGCCCGCCACGACAAAGGCGGTGGCGGTCGAGATGTTGAGCGTGCCTTTGCCGTCGCCGCCGGTGCCCACGATGTCCATCGCACCTTGGGGTGCGCGCACCCTGTGACATTTGGCGCGCATCACCGCGGCGGCGGCGGCATATTCGTCCACCGTCTCGCCGCGCGTCCGCAGCGCCATCAACAGGCCTCCGGTCTGCGCCGGGGTCGCCTCGCCCTCGAACAGGATCTGAAATGCCGATTCTGCCTCGGTCCGGGTCAGCGGGCGATCGGCTGCGGTGCCGATCAGAGTCTTGATGACGTCGCTCATGCCGGAACCTGCATCAGGTCGAGAAAATTCTTCAGCAGAGCATGACCATGCTGCGAGGCAATCGATTCGGGATGGAACTGCACCCCGTGGATCGGCAGGTCGCGATGTTGCAGCCCCATGATCGTGCCGTCCGCCAGTTCCGCCGTCACCTCCAGACAGTCGGGCAGGCTCGCGCGTTCCACCACCAGCGAGTGATAGCGCGTGGCCTCGAACGGCGAGGGCAGCCCGGCAAAGACGCCGTGGCCCTGATGATGGATCCGCCCCATCTTGCCATGCACGATCTCTGAATGGCGGATCACCTTGCCGCCAAAGGCCTGCCCGATGGTCTGATGCCCAAGACACACACCCAAAAGCGGAATGCCCGCCTCGGCTGCGGCCAGCGTCAGCGGCAGGCAGATGCCTGCCTGATCGGGATCGCAGGGTCCGGGAGACAGCAGGATTCCGCTCGGATGGCACGCCATGGCCTGTTGCACGTCGAGTGCGTCATTGCGCACCACTTGCGTCTCCACTCCCAATTCGCCAACGTAATGGACAAGGTTATAGGTGAAACTGTCGTAGTTATCGATCAAGAGCAGCATTCTTGCCTATCCTCGTTCAAAGGGGGCTGGAGGCCAAGGCCCCGGTCGCGATATACTTGTTCAGGCTTGGGCTCCAGCGTCAAGGGGCGCAAGACCAGTCACAAGGCAAAACACAAGGCAAAACAGGCAGAGACGAGGGTAGAGGCAGTGGCACGCGGACTTCTGGCAGGACTGATCACGGGAACGCTGGTCTCGGCAACCGTGCTGGGTGGGGTCTCGATCCTGATCGGTGGATCGACCGGGCGATCCGTCGGTCTGCCGGACAGCCCCCGAACCGACATGGCGCCCGAAGCGTCGAGCGTCGAAGTGACGCCCGGTTCGGAATTCGAGCTGCGCCGCGAAGATGCCGAGGCGGCGTTGCCGACGCTGCAAGAGGGGCCGGTGAGTGCAGAAACGCAGCGAATCGACTCCCCCGCGCCGGATGATCTCGCGGCGCTTGGCGGCACCGATACCGCTCCTGCGCTGTTGCCGGAAACCGGAACGGCCGGGGAACTGGCTCAGTTGCCGGCCACGGGCGATTCTGCTGTCGGGCTTGCCGCTGTCTCCGACAGTCCGGTGTTGCCCAGCCCTCAGGCTGTTGCCCCTGCCATTCCGGCGCAGGAGTTGTCCCCGACCGGCATTGGCGATGCAGTGGAGACCGATGCGCCAGAGACCGTCGAGGTCGCAGCCCCGGTCTTTCCTGTCGAGGAACCAGCCCCGACTTTGATGCCGGACACCTCTGCCACGGTCCCCCCCGACATGACCGATGCGGTGGCCCCCGACATGACCGATGCGGTGGCCCCCGACGAGGGCACTGTTGCCGAACTGGCGACCGACAGCGCGTCGGCACCCGCCCGCACGCTTGCGACTGCGGGGATCATCGAGCACCGCGCCGAGGGCGTGACGACCAATCGTCTGCCCGCCATCACGGATGCACCGCAATCGACCGAGACGATTGCAGAAGATCCTGCGCCCGAGACGCAACAGGGCGCGCTCTGGCGCAATGCAGCGAGCTTTGAGAACCCGGAGGGCAAGCCGTTGATGGCGTTGATCCTGATCGACGATGGCTCGGGCGGCATCGACCCGGATGCATTGATGGGTTTTCCCTATCCGGTGAGTTTTGCGGTCGATGTGAACTGGGATGGCGCGACGGCGGCAGCGGAGCGCTACCACTCCGCCGGTTTCGAGGTTCTGGCCATGATCGACCTGCCCGAAGGCGCAAGCGCCATGGATGTCGAGGTGGCAATGCAGACCTGGCTCGCGCGCGTGCCACAGGCGGTGGCGGTCCTCGAGGGCACCGGCAGCGGATTGCAGTCAAGCCGCGAGGCGAGCGCGCAACTGGCCCCTATTCTTCTCGAGACAGGGCACGGGCTGGTGGCGCGTCCCAACGGGCTCAATACCGCGCAAAAGCTGATCGCGCGGGAAGGCGTGCCCTCGGCGAGCCTGTTTCGCGACATCGACGCGCAGGGCCAAAAGGCTGCTGCCGTGCGCCGCTTTCTCGATCAAGCGGTGATGAAAGCGGGTCAGCAGCCCGAGGGGGTTATCATGCTGGGCCGCTTACGCGACGAAACCATCAGCGCGATGCTGGTCTGGGGGCTCCAGGATCGTGCGGCAAACGTGGCGCTGGCACCCGTTTCGGCGGTGCTCAAGGCGGCGAGCGAGTGATCACTCTGTAGGGCTGGTTGGGTCTGTCGGCACAGAGGCAAATCCTGGTCCTGTCGGGGGGTGTGATCCGCATGTGAGTGTGTGTGCGAGCCTTGCTCGGTGATCGCGCGGCGGCGCAGGTTCTGCCCGTGCTCTGCGCGCATGATCGCCACAGGCCAAAGCGGTTCCTGTCCGCGATTCCACCTCTGCTCATACCTTGCGCCATTGACCTGGCAAAAGACCGTCCAGCGTCCATTCCCCGATGCGCCAGCGGATGAGGCGCAGAGTGGGGTGGCCGATATGGGCGGTCATGCGGCGCACTTGGCGGTTGCGCCCTTCCGATATGGTGAGTTTCAGCCAGCAATCGGGCACGGATTTGCGAAAGCGGACCGGCGGCGTGCGCGGCCAGAGCACAGGCGGCTCCATCCGGTCCACCCGCGCGGGGCGCGTTGGGCCGTCCTTCAGCGTCACCCCCGCGCGCAAGGCCGCAATCTCGGCGTCCTCCGGCAGGCCTTCGACCTGAACGTAATAGGTCTTTTCCGTCTTGAAGCGGGGATTGGCGATCCGGGCCTGAAGCCCGCCATCATCGGTCAGCAGCAAGAGCCCCTCGCTGTCGCGGTCAAGCCGCCCTGCCGGATAGACGCCCGGCACATCGATGTAATTGGCAAGCGTTGCGCGGGGACCGTCGGCAGGGCCTTTGTCGGTGAATTGCGTGAGCACCCCGTAGGGCTTGTTGAAGAGGATCAGGCGGGCCATGCATCCTCTGATGCCGCAGGCTTTGCCCCGGCGCAAGCGCGATCAGGTGTTGGCATCACCGCCAAAGCGCGCCGCATCGGCGGCAGCACGGCGGATCGCGTTGGATTTATGGACGGTTTCCATGTATTCCGTCTCGGGATCGCTGTCATAGACAACGCCACCGCCGGCCTGAATATAGAGCTTGTCGTCCTTCACCACCGCCGTGCGCAGGGCGATGCAGACATCCATGTCGCCCCCGGCGCTGAAATAGCCGACGCCGCCGCCATAGACGCCACGTTTCTCGGGCTCCAATTCGTCGATGATTTCCATCGCGCGGACCTTGGGCGCGCCTGAGACCGTGCCTGCGGGCAGACCGGCCAGCAGGGCGCTGAGCGCGTCCTGATCCTCGGCCAACTCGCCCACCACATTCGAGACGATATGCATGACGTGGCTGTAGCGCTCGATGGTGAATTCCTCGGTTGGATGCACGGTGCCGATCCGGCTGACGCGGCCGACGTCGTTGCGCCCCAGATCGAGCAGCATCAGATGTTCGGCCAACTCCTTCTGGTCGGCCAGAAGATCAGCCTCGAGCGCGCGATCGTCCGCCGGCGTGGCCCCGCGCGGCCTTGTGCCTGCGATGGGGCGGATCGTCACCTCGCGGCCAAAGACCCGCACAAGGATTTCGGGGCTGGCCCCGATCACCTGAAACGTGCCGAAATTGAAATAGAACATGAAAGGCGAGGGATTGGTGCGCCGCAAGCTTCGGTAGAGCGCGAAAGGCGGCTGGTGAAACGGCTGCGTCCAGCGCTGACTTGGCACCACCTGAAAGATGTCGCCCGCGCGGATATAGTCCCTGGCCGTCTCGACGGCGACCATATACCCCTCGCGGGTAAAGTTCGATACCGGGGCCGCATCCTCATGCGCCTTGCCAAGATTGCGGCTGGCCTGCGGCAGCGCGCGCTCAAGATCGCGCACCGCATCCATCACCCGCTCGGCCGCCTGCGCATAGGCCGCGCGCGCCGATTGCCCGGACCCGACCCAGGCGGGGGCGACCACGATCACTTCTCCCTTGACGCCATCCAGCACCGCCACCACCGAGGGTCGCAGGAGCACCGCGTCGGGCAGGCCGAGCGTGTCGGGCGGCACATCGGGCAGATGCTCGACCAGACGGATCATGTCATACCCAAGATAGCCGAAGAGCCCCGCACTGGCGGCGGGCAGATCCTCGGGCAGCTCGATCCGGCTCTCACTGATCAGCGCGCGCAGGGCAGCAAGCGGATCGCCGCTCTGGTCCTCGAAACTCTCCGGATCGAACCGCGCCTGCCGGTTGATCCGGCTCGTGCGGCCATGACACAGCCAGATCAGGTCAGGTTTGAAGCCGATGATGGAATAGCGCCCTCGCACCTCGCCTCCGGTAACGGATTCGAGCAGGAAGGCATCGCGCGCTGCGTCCGTCAGCTTGAGCATCAGCGACACGGGCGTGTCGAGATCGGCGGCAAGGCGGGCATGCACGACCTGATTTTCCCCCGCCTCATAGGCGCGGGCAAAGTCGTCAAACGAAGGAGTCAGATCCAAGCGGTGCCGTCCTCAGTTGAAATTTGCATGGACGGCATTCAAGGCCGCCTGATCAAGCGTGACGCCGGCTCGGGCCCGGATATCCTCGGACAGGAGCTGAAACAGATCCTGTCCAAGATCACCAGCGACCTGATCTTGCACGGCGGTGCGCAGGCGGTCCAGATCGGCATCCTCATCCGCGGGCGGCTGAATTGCCTCGAGGCGCAGGACATGAATGCGCCCCTCCCCCTCGATGACCCGCACCTCGCCCTGTTTCATCGCAAAGACGGTCTCGATGAACGCGGCTGGTGCGTCTGGCTGATAATCCCTGCGGGTGATGTCCTTGACCTCCGCGGCAGTGAGACCGAAATCGGCAAAGGCTGCCCCGCCGCGCAGAGCGTCAAGCTGTGATGCGATCTGCGCGTTTAAGGCAGTTACCGTCGCCTGCGATCGCCAGCCTGCCAACACGGCGTTGCGCACGTCTTCAAGCGGTTGAATGCGAGGCGCGTCCACGCCGTTGAGTCGTAGCGCAAAGATACCGCCATCCGCCAATCGCATGACCTTCGGATAGGCATCCGCGTTGACCTCGGCGGCCGCCTTGCGAAAGTCGTCGTATCCCGCGATCCCTTCGGCAAGACCGGGATGCCAGTCGATGCTGCCGAGTTCCAGATCGGTTTCCTGCGCCACATCTTCCAGCGTGGCCCCCCCGGCCAGAAGATCGTCAACCCGGTCGGCCTGATCTTCGATCACGCGGCGTGCGCGGTCGAGGGCCAGAGTGTTGCGCAGTTCCGGCTCCGCCGCCTCGAAAGGGGTGACATGCGCGGCCAGGACGGCGTTGACCCGAAACAGCGCGGGGCCGAGATCGGTCTGCACCGGGCCCACAATGTCACCGACCTGCGCGGCAAAGACCGGCTCTGCTGCGATACCCAGATCGCGGGCCACAACATCCCCAAGATCGACATCGTTCATCTCAAGACCGCGCTCAGACACCAGCATTTCGAATTGGATGCCCTGATCGATCTGCGCCTTGGCGCGCGTGGCGGCCTCTGTTTCGGTGTAGACCAGCCGTTCGACCAGACGCCGTTCGGGCAGGTTGAACTCGGCCTCATGCGCCGCATAAGCCTCGCGCAACGCTGTCTCGTCGACCTCGACGGTATCAAGGATCAGCGCCGGCGTAACCCAGGCAAAGGTGATCTTCTTGGTCTCGGGCGTCGTGAAATCAGGCAGGTGAGTCTGATGATAGGCGCGCAAATCATCGTCTGAAGGAACCGGCAGACCGGTGGTCAATTGGCTGCGGTCCAGCACGGCGAAGGTAACGCTGCGGCGCTCGGCCAGATAGGTCATCATGGTGTCGATGTAGGCAGACGGCACCTGCAAGCCCGACACGGCGGCTGCCTGAATGAGCTTGCTTGCTGTCTCTGCGCGGATGCTTTTCTCGAATTCGGCCTCATTGAGTCCGGCCCGCTGAAGCGCTGAGCGATAAGCCTCGCGGTCAAACTCACCTGTCAGGCCCTGAAATCCGGGGATATCAATGATCTGGTTGCGCAGGGTTTCATCGCCCACCGAAATCCCGATCCGTGCGGCCTCGTGCTCCAGGGCGGCGCGTGCGACAAGCTGTGCAAGCACCTGACCGTCGAGACCATTGGCACGGGCTTCGGCAAAACTCACCGGTGTGCCGCGTTCGGCGGCCAGCGCGCGCAGTTCGTTTTGCAAGGCGCGGGCATAGGTGGTCACGTCGATCTTGGCCGTGCCGACCGACCCGACGCTGCGGATGGTGCCCGAGAGATTGGTTGCACCAAAGCCGCCCAGTCCCAGAACGAGCAGGCCCATCAGGATCCAGATGGCCGTTTTCGTTATGCCCTTGCTCTTCATTTTATCCTCTTCTGATTGCCAGTCACCGGACAATGCCTTGCGCGTTCGTATCTACGCGCTGGCTTGTTCTGGGGCAAGGGGCCAGCCAAGCTGAGAAAGGCGGTCAAAGAGGGTGACGAGCCCGGCGCGGTCGAGATTGGCGAAGGCCACGCGCAACTCGCGCGCGCCGTGGTGGTCCTCGTCGGGCCGAAACATCGTGCCTGGCAAGAGCAGGATCCCCGCCTCGCGCACCAGTCGTGGCGCAAGATCGGCAGAGGACAGGGCAAAGGGATGCGCGAGATAGGCGAAATAGGCGCCGCAGCCCAAAAGCCGCCAGCCCTGTGCGGCGATCCGGGGCATGTTGTCGTGAATGGCGGCGCGCCGGTCGAGGATCTCGGCGCGTTCCCCCGCCAGCCATTGGCCGAGATGGCGCATCCCCCAGAGGGCTGCGATCTGGCCAAGCTGGTTGGGGCAGATTGTCACCGTGTCGAGGAATTTCTCGACCTCCCTCAGGCGGGCGGGCGAGGCCACCATCGCCCCCACCCGGTGCCCGGTCAGCCGGTAGGCCTTGGAAAAGGAATAAAGCTGGATCAGCGTGTCCGCCCAGTCGGGGTCGTGAAAGAGGTCATGTCCGACACCGGGGCGCGCGTCGAAATCGCGATAGGTCTCGTCGAGGATGAGCGCGAGGCCGCGGTCCTTGGCGAGCGTGTAGAAGGCATGGGTCAGATCGGCGGGATATTCCACACCGGCAGGATTGTTGGGGCTGACCAGCACGATGGCGCGGGTGCGCGGGCCGATCAGCGCCGCGGCCCGGCCGGGATCAGGTAAAAGCTCGTCCCCTGCAGGCAGCGGCACGGCCCGGATCCCGGACATATCCAGCCACATTTTATGATTGAAATACCAAGGGGTTGGCAGGATAACCTCATCCCCTGCGCTACAGAGCGTGGCGATGGCCGCGCAGAACGCCTGATTGCAGCCCGAGGTGATCGCCACCTGATCGGGGGCGATGGCGCCGCCATAGGCCGCCGACCACTGCCCCGCCACTTCGGCGCGCAGATCGGGCAGGCCCAGCACCGGGCCGTAGAGATGCGCCTGCGGGTCGGTGAGTGCCGCCTCGGCGATCACCTGCCGCAGCGCCTCGGGGGGCGGTGCGACAGGGGCGGCCTGGCTCACGTTGATGAGCGGGCGCTCGGGCGGAAAGGTGACCCCGTCAAGCCAGCGCCGCGCCGCCATCACGGGGGGGGCAAAGGTCATTGCCGTGCCGGGCAGGTTCGTCATGTCACGCCCCCCGGTAGGGTTCGACATATTGCAGCGCCATGTCCCAGGGAAAAAAGATCCAGGTGTCCTGGCTCACCTCGGTCACGAAAGTGTCCACCTGCGCGCGTCCCATCGGCTTGGCATAGACGGTGGCGACATGGGCGCGCGGCATCAACGCACGGACCACTTGCAACGTGCGGCCGGTATCGACCAGATCATCGACGATGAGCACGCCCTCCCCGTCGCCGATGAGGGACATGTCGGGCGCCTTGATCACCCTCGGCTCGGTTTGCGCCTGATGGTTGTAGGATTTGACGCTGATCGTATCGACGGTGCGGATATCCAGTTCGCGCGCGACGATCATCGCCGGGGCCATGCCGCCGCGGGTGATCGCTACCACCGCGCGCCAGCCATCCTCGGGTGCCTCGCGTTGCAACCGCCAGGCCAGCGCGCGGGCGTCGCGGTGCAATTGATCCCAACTGACGTGAAATCCCTTTTCGTGGGGAAGGCGATCGGTCATGTCAGTCACCTGCTCAACAAGAGTTTCAGCCCGAGCGCCCCCAAGAGAAGCGCCGCGGCTCGGTCGATCCACGGTTTTGCGCCGAGATAGATGCGGCGCGCCGGGGTCCCGCTTAGGACCGTTGCGATTCCTGCATAAAAGATCCACTCGACGATCATGTGATTGCCGGTGATGAGCGCGATTTCCTCCGACGTCAGGCCCTTGGGGAAGATCACCACAAGCACGGAGGCCGCGAAAATCACCGATTTGGGATTGCCGAGATTGATCAGGATGCCGTCGAGAAAGGCCTGCCCGCGCGGTTTGCGCGCCCCTTCGGCCACAGGGTGCCGGGCTGCGCACCAGGTGTTCCAGGCGATGAGGAGCAGATAGGCGGTGCCGGCGATTTTCAGCGCCAGATACGCCCAGGGAAAGAGGGTAAAGAGCGTCTCCAGCCCCAGGAGCGCCGCCAATGTCCAGAGCGCCGCGACAAGGCCAAGGCCCATGCCTGCCGCGATGCCTGCCACGCGTCCGTCGGCCAATGCGGTGCGCAGGGCAAAGAGCAGGGCCGGACCGGGGCTGAGGATGGCGGCGGCCAGAACCGCGTTGAAAGCCAGAAGATTGAGCGCGGTCATGGAGTTATCCTCTCAGGTGCTCGCAATCTTGACGCCAAGCAGGGCCAAAAGCCCGCCGAACGTGCGATCAAGGATGGATTTCAAGCTGACATAGGCGGTGCGACTGCGCTCCAGCGAGAAGATGCGCGCGACAAAGATGTTCCACAGCGTTTCGTTGAGAAAAACCACCGTCAGCAAGGCGGTAAAGATGAAGGGCGAGGTGCCGGGCGGCACGGTGCCGATGAAGATCGCCGAAAAGAGCACCGCCGGTTTCGGGTTGGCCAGTTGCGTCATCAGGCCCAGCCGAAAGGCCGAGGCCGCAGAGCGGGGCAGCCGCGCCTCTGCGCCCATGTCGAGCGGACGGTCGGCATCGCGCCAAAGCCCCCAGGCCATCCAGATGAGATAGGCGGCTCCGATGATCTTGAGCGCCCAGAGCAGGGCTGGGGCCGCCTGAAACACCAGCCCCAACCCAAAGAGCGCCGCCGCCGCCCAGATCACGCCACCCACGCCGATGCCCATCGCCAGAAAGGCGCCGGTGCGCAGACCTTCGGTGACGCCGGTGCGTGCGGCCATCAGAACCGCAGGTCCGGGGCTGATCGCGGCCATGAGATGCAGCAGGCTAACGGCGACAAAGGCCGCGAGGGTCACTGGTCCTGATCCTTGCGGCCACCGGTGGCGTCGATGTCGGGGGCGTCAACGGCCTTCATGCCGACGATGTGATAGCCCGCATCCACATGCAATGTTTCGCCGGTGACACCGCTGGCCAGATCGCTCAGCAGATAGAGCGCCGAGCGGCCCACGTCGTCGATAGTCACATTGCGGCGCAAGGGAGAGTTCAACTCGTTCCATCTCAGGATATAGCGGAAATCCCCGATACCGGAGGCAGCCAGTGTCTTGATCGGCCCGGCGCTGATCGCATTGACGCGGATGCCATCCTTGCCCAGATCCTCTGCCATGTATTTGACGCTGGCCTCGAGCGCCGCCTTGGCGACGCCCATGACGTTGTAATGCGGCATCACCTGCTCTGCCCCGTAATAGGTGAGGGTGAGGGCGCTGCCGCCCGCAGGCATCATCCTTTCGGCGCGCTGCATCACGGCGGTGAAGGAATAGACCGAGATGTCCATGGTCATCAGGAAATTGCTGCGGCTGGTATCGACGTAACGCCCGCGCAATTCGTTCTTGTCCGAGAAGCCGATGGCATGAACCACGAAGTCGAGATTGTCCCAGCGTTGCCCCAGATCGACAAAGAGCTGATCGACCGATGCCATATCGGCCACATCGCAGGGCAGCACGATATCCGAGCCAAGCTCCGCGGCCAAGGGATCGACGCGTTTCTTCAGCGCGTCTCCCTGATAGCTGAAAGCAAGCTGTGCCCCGGCGCGCGCGCAGGCCTTGGCAATCCCCCACGCAATGGATTTTTCATTGGCAAGCCCCATGATCAGGCCGCGCTTTCCCGCCATCAGAGTGTTCGACATTCCCAGCCCCCGGCCATTTATGCTTTGCCCGACCTTTAGGCGATTGCTGAGAGTGCATCAAGGGGCGCGCATCGTCAGAAGGCCTCTGTCAAATTTCATATTTTGGAATAGAGTCCTGAACGAGAACCAATTTGACAGACTGGAACAGCACTCACATGGAACGAGATGGCATTTTCGCAGGCGACGATCCCTTCGAGATCGCGCGTGGTTGGCTCGCCGAGGCAGAAAGGACCGAGATCAATGACCCCAACGCCGTGGCACTTGCCACGGTGGACCCGGAGGGATTGCCTGACGTGCGCATGGTTTTGCTTAAAGAGATCGCCGACGACGGGTTTGTTTTTTATACCAACTACACCTCGGCCAAGGGACAACAGCTCGGGGCCAATCCCAAGGCTGCGATGGTTCTGCACTGGAAATCGCTGCGCCGTCAGATTCGCATCCGCGGTGAGGTGACGCGCGAGGAGGGGCCCAAGGCCGATGCCTATTATGCCTCACGCTCGCTCAAGAGCAGGCTTGGGGCATGGGCGTCGCGGCAGTCGCAACCACTGGGGTCGCGCGGCGCCTTGATGGCAGAGGTGGCCAAGGTGACAGCGCAGAAGGGGCCAAATCCGCCACGGCCATCCTTTTGGGGAGGTTTCAGAATCGCGCCAGTTCAGATTGAGTTCTGGGCTGATGGTGCGTTTCGGCTGCATGACCGGTTTGTCTGGCGCAGGCGAACGCCGGATGAAACATGGAGGATCGAGCGCCTAAATCCGTGAATTTCACGCTGCGTGAAATGCAAGTGCTTATAAGCTAATAAGTATTTTGCTCTTGCAAGCGGATGGTGAATTGGCGCAAGTCTTATTGATGTCTTGGGGATGAAGACTGTTAGGTGGACACTGTGACGATAGACGAGGAAGAGGTCCGCAGGCTGAAAGGCCGCGTTAAATGGTTCGATCCGGTCAAGGGCTTTGGATTTGTGCTCGCTGACGAGGGCGGGCCAGACATTCTTTTGCATGCCAATGTGTTGCGCAATTTTGGGCAGAGCTCTGTTGCCGATCGCGCCGGCGTGGAGCTTGACGTGCAAGTGACAGAGCGCGGCAGGCAGGCAGTGGCGATCCACTCGGTCGAGCCGCCTGACGACATCGAAAGCTCGGGTCTGGCCGATATCGATGATATCGACCCGGAAATCATTCGTGCCGCACCGCTGTTGCCTGCACGGGTAAAATGGTTCGACAAGGGCAAGGGTTTCGGTTTTGCAAACACCTTTGGCTGCGACGAAGATGTCTTTGTCCATATCGAGGTGCTTCGCCGTTCCGGTCTTGCCGACCTGCAACCGGGAGAGGCCTTGGCGATCCGCGTGATCGAGGGTAAGAGGGGGCGCATGGCAACCGAGGTCTGCGGATGGGAAATGGCGGTCAAACGTTCCGGCTAATGCTGGTCTTGCTCTGGACAATGTTTCTCTGGGCAATTTGTTTTGCGGCTGTCGCGCAGGCGCAGTGCAGCAACGATCAGATCACATTGCGTGGCGATTGGGGACAAGCACGGTTTTCGATCGAGGTGGCTGACAATGCCGAATCGCGAGCACGCGGTTTGATGTATCGCGAGTCGCTGCCGACCATGGCGGGGATGCTGTTTGTCTATCCCGCGCCCAAGCCGGTGGGCTTCTGGATGAAGAACACGCTGATTCCCCTCGACATGCTTTTCATTGATCCGACTGGCACAGTGACAAGCCTTCATCACATGGCCATCCCGCATGATGAACGCCCGATTTTTGGCGGCGATGACACCTTGGCCGTGCTCGAGATCAATGGCGGGTTGGCGCGTCGCATGGGGATCACGGCGGGCACTCAAGTGCAGCATCCGGGGCTACCGCAGGACTCTGCGGCCTGGGGCTGTTAGGGCTTTTCAATCCCTTGAATCACCAGTATTGAGACACACGGTCCGGGGCGTAGCGCAGTCTGGTAGCGCACCTGTTTTGGGAACAGGGGGTCGTGAGTTCGAATCTCTCCGCCCCGACCACTTCTGCCAGTGCTGGGTTTCATGTCGTGCCGTCGGCGCGAGCTCCGGGTTGTTCGCCTGCGCAGGTCAACATGTGTTGATCGCGGTCCCGGCGCAATCGCTGTCCGCGCGATCCAAGTTGCAGAAACTTCCAAGCATCGCCCGCTAAGCCGCCAGAAAAGATAGGACTTCTCCGTCGCGGGCGAGACGCTCGGCGGCTGGCTTGCCTGTGGAGGAATCACGAGGTCCCGATCCGGATCGCGATCTCTGAGCCAGTCAAACATTTTTTCTGTCAGATCAGCGAAATTTTTCGTTGACCATCTGGGGCATTATACGTCAGTTTGTGTGGGCGGGCTTAAAGGCCACAAGATATAGTGGCTAGCCCGGGCAGGGACTTGAAACCCAAACCTAGAACAACCGGACCCGCTCGGGTCGTCGGCCGCGCCAAGCATACTGCGTCGGTCACAGACTTGTCGCGTGCGACATGAGCGACCCGGCTATCCGATGCACAGGCGAAAAGCCTGAAAAACTGAGAATGGGGCAGACCAGATGAAGATCGAACGCAAATTCACCACCGCAGGCCAAGACGCCTATGCCGCGCTGGCATTCGTCACCACAAGTTCTGAGATCCGCAATCCTGATGGCAGCACGGTCTTCCGTCTCGATGAGGTCGAAGTGCCCGCTGGCTGGAGCCAGGTCGCGAGCGACGTGATTGCCCAGAAGTATTTCCGCAAGGCGGGCGTGCCGGTGCGGGTGAAAAAGATCAAGGAAACGGGTGTCCCTGAATTCCTGTGGCGCTCGGTAGCGGCCGATGCGCAGACCGAGACCACAGGCGAGACCTCGGCCAAGCAGGTCTTTGACCGGCTCGCGGGGGCCTGGGCCTATTGGGGCTGGAAAGGTGGCTATTTCAGCAGCGAAGACGACGCGCGGGCCTATTTCGACGAGATGCGCTACATGCTGGCGCGCCAGATGGCCGCCCCCAACAGCCCGCAATGGTTCAACACCGGGCTGCACTGGGCCTATGGCATCGACGGTCCGGGGCAGGGTCATTACTACGTTGATTTCAAGACCGGCGAATTGACCCGCTCCAGCTCTGCTTACGAGCATCCGCAGCCTCATGCCTGTTTCATCCAGTCGGTCAAGGATGATCTGGTGGGCGAGGGCGGCATCATGGATCTCTGGGTGCGTGAGGCGCGGCTGTTCAAATACGGCTCTGGCACCGGGACGAATTTTTCCAGCTTGCGTGCGGCGGGCGAACGGCTCTCGGGGGGCGGCAAATCGTCAGGGCTGATGGGCTTTCTCAAGATCGGCGACCGCGCGGCGGGGGCGATCAAGTCGGGCGGCACCACCCGCCGCGCCGCCAAGATGGTGATCTGTGATGCCGATCACCCGGACATTCAGGAATTCATCAACTGGAAGGTCAAGGAAGAGCAGAAGGTCGCGAGCATTGTCGCTGGCTCCAAGATGCACGAACTCAAGCTCAACGCGATCTTTGCCGCGATCCGGGCCTGGGACGGCAGCACGGAGGATGCCGTCGATCCCAAGAAGAACGACCAGTTGAAGGCCGCGATCCGGGGCGCGAAACAGGTGCAGATCCCGGAAACCTACGTCAAGCGTGTGCTCGACTATGCGAAACAGGGCTATGACAGCATCGAATTTCCGACCTATGACACGGATTGGGACTCCGAGGCCTATGCCAGCGTCTCGGGGCAGAATTCCAACAATTCGATCCGCGTCACCGATGCGTTTCTCAAGGCGGTCAGGGACGATGCGGACTGGGCGCTGATCAACCGTGTGGACGGCTCTGTCGCCAAGACCATCAAGGCGCGCGATCTGTGGGAGGATGTGGGCCATGCCGCCTGGGCCTGCGCCGATCCGGGGATCCAGTATCACGACACGGTCAATGCCTGGCATACCTGCCCGGAGGATGGCGAGATCCGCGGCTCAAACCCCTGTTCGGAATACATGTTCCTCGACGACACCGCCTGCAATCTCGCGTCGATGAACCTGTTGAAATTCTACACCGACGGCCGGTTCGATGCCGACAGCTACGTCCACGCCACGCGGCTTTGGACGGTGACGCTCGAAATCTCGGTCACGATGGCGCAGTTCCCGTCCAAGGAGATCGCGCAACGCAGCTATGATTTCCGCACCCTCGGCCTCGGCTATGCCAATATTGGCGGTCTCTTGATGAATATGGGCCTGGGCTATGACAGCGACGAAGGTCGCGCTCTGTGTGGTGCATTGACCGCCATCATGACCGGTGTGGCCTATGCGACAAGCGCCGAGATGGCGGGCGAACTGGGCGCCTTTGCAGGCTACAAGCGTAACGCGGGGCATATGCTGCGCGTCATCCGCAACCATCGCAACGCCGCCTATGGCGCAACCGAAGGCTATGATGGGTTGGCCGTGAAGCCGGTGCCGCTCGATCATCGGAACTGCCCCGATGCGCGGCTTGTCGATCTGGCGATGGCAAGTTGGGACGAGGCGCTCAAACTTGGCGAAAAGCATGGCTACCGCAACGCGCAGGCCACCGTGATCGCACCCACCGGCACGATCGGGCTTGTGATGGATTGCGACACGACCGGGATCGAGCCCGATTTCGCGCTGGTGAAGTTCAAGAAACTGGCGGGTGGCGGCTACTTCAAGATCATCAACCACTCGGTTCCGGCGGCGCTGGAAAAGCTGGGCTACAGTTCTGCGAAGATCGAGGAGATCGTGTCCCATGCGGTGGGTCATAGCAGCATCGGCAATGCGCCGGGGATCAATCCGGCTTCGCTCATCGGGCATGGCTTCGGGGTCAACGAACTGGCCAAGATCGAGGCAGCCCTAGGGTCTGCCTTCGATATCCGCTTCGTGTTCAACCAGTGGACGCTGGGTGAGGAGTTCTGCAGCGGCGTTCTGGGGATCCCTGCGGATAGACTGGGCGATCCCGGCTTTGACCTGCTTTCGCATCTGGGCTATTCGCGTCGCGACATCGAGGCCGCCAACGATCACGTCTGCGGGACGATGACGCTGGAAGGTGCGCCCCATCTCGATCCGTCGCATTATCGAATCTTCGATTGCGCCAATCCCTGCGGCAAGACGGGCAAGCGCTATCTCAGCGTGGAAAGCCATATCACCATGATGGCGGCGGCGCAGTCCTTCATCTCGGGCGCGATTTCCAAGACCATCAACATGGCCAATGACGCGACCATCGAGGATTGCCAGAAGGCTTATCAACTGTCGTGGTCTCTGGGCGTCAAGGCCAATGCGCTCTATCGCGACGGATCGAAACTCAGCCAGCCGCTCGCGGCAAGTCTGGTCGAGGATGATGACGAGGCGGCAGAGATCCTCGAATCCGGCACGCCCCACCAAAAGGCACAGGTGCTGGCCGAAAAGATCGTCGAGAAGATCATCATCAAGGAAGTCAGAAAATCGAACCGAGAGAAGCTGCCGGATCGGCGCAAGGGCTATACGCAAAAGGCCATTGTCGGCGGTCACAAGGTCTATCTGCGCACCGGCGAATATCAGGATGGTCAGTTGGGCGAGATCTTCATCGACATGCACAAGGAGGGTGCTGGCTTCCGCGCGATGATGAACAATTTTGCCATCGCCGTGTCGGTCGGGCTGCAATACGGCGTGCCGCTCGAAGAATTCGTCGATGCCTTCACCTTTACCAAGTTCGAACCGGCGGGGATGGTGCAGGGCAATGACTCGATCAAGTCGGCGACCTCGATCCTCGATTACATCTTCCGCGAACTGGCGGTCAGCTATCTCGACCGCACCGATCTCGCGCATGTCAAACCCTCCGGGGCCAGCTTTGATGACCTGGGCCGTGGAGAAGAAGAAGGTGTAAGTAATATCAAGGAGATGTCGGGCGAAGCTGCATCAAGATCTCTGGAAGTGCTGAAACAGATCAGCTCGACTGGCTATCTGCGTAAACGTCTGCCGCAGGAACTGATGGTGTTTCAGGGCGGTCAGGCTCTGGCGCGGGCCATCGGCAACGGGACTGACCCGGTGAGCCTTCTGGCGACGCTGGTGCCGGAAACCGTCGGAGGAACGCTGACGGCGGCGACGACGAGCACCACGGCAATCGCCACCGCCAGCATGGACGCCCGCACCAAGGCGCGCCTCCAAGGCTATGAGGGCGAAGCCTGCGGCGAATGCGGCAACTACACGCTGGTCAGGAACGGCACCTGCATGAAATGCAACACCTGCGGTGCGACGAGCGGGTGTAGCTGAGGATTAAACAGTTCCTGGGCGGGTGCGCTCGCCCTGAACGCGGATCGGAATGCAGGCAACAACCGAAGTCGGGCAGTGAATGACACCCGATCCGTGAAACTCAAGGGGGCCTCCGGGCCCCCTCATTTTTTGGCGATGCGGGGTCAGTTCGACGGCGTGCCGTGATCCATTGTCGAATGATCAATCCCATCCGCCGGATCGACGCTGAATTCCACCTCGATCCGGCCGGTTTCCTCGAAGATCAGCACGGCGGGCACCATCTCGCCTTCCTTGAGCGGCGCGGTCAGGCCCATCAGCATGACATGCAGCCCGTCGGGTTCGAGCAGCACCGTCTCGCCGGCGGGAATCTCGACTGCCGGGACGGGCTTCATCCGCGCCACGCCATCGCTGCCATGCTCTGTCATGTGCAGGCTCGCCGATTTGGCGGCCCCTGTCTCGACCCCGATCAGGCGATCGGCATGGTGGCCCTCATTGCTGATGGCCAGATATCCCGCCGCCGTCTGCGCGCCGACAAAGGGTTCGTTGATATGCGGATGGATGATCTCGATCGCATCCTTTTTCGCGCCATGCGCAAAGGCGGATCCGGTCAGCGCGAAGGCGCTGAGCAGGGCAAAGGTCAGGTGTCTCATTTTGCGGTCCTTAAGCGAAGATTGCAGAGGGTTTCCCCGAATTCCGACAGTCTCCAGCCCCATCGGCAACTCATGTCTAGCGTGAAGAAATTTTCCGGTCCACCGCCATTTCACCCCAGTCATTGGCGCGAATTGCACAAAACCCGTCGGCCTCGGTAAATCCCGCCTTGCCCGTTTGCGCGAAACTGGCTATCACAACTTCAGCTTTGGTCCGGAAGCGAAAGCTTCCGGGTAATAGGGAATACGGTGCGATCCGACCTTTGGATCAAGTCCGTAACTGCCCCCGCAACTGTAAGCGGCGAGCGATGCCGGCACATGCCACTGTCCCTTTGGGGCGGGAAGGCCCGGTAGAGCAGCGACCCGCAAGTCAGGAGACCTGCCAGAGCGTTCACCCTATCCGCGCGCGGGGTGCGTCGTGGGTAACGGACTTTCCGTAGTGGTGACGTCACTCACCGTCTGCGGAGGGGATCTGTCCTTTCCAATGGCAATACACTGGAAAACAAGCCGAAACCGGCATCAAAGGACATCCCATGCTCCCGAGCCTCAGACCCGCATTCTGTGCTTTTTGCGCCCTGATCACCGCCCCTGTGGTGGCACAAGAGGCGTTCGATCTCGACACCATCACCGTGACCGCCAACCAGACCGCCACCGCACTCGCCCGGAGCGGTTCAACCGTCGAGGTGATCACCGAGTCCGAAGTGCGCAGCGCCCCGCGGGCGCGGCTCGGTGATTTCTTGACCTTTCAGCCCGGTATCTCGTCCTCGTCCAACGGCCCGCTCGGCACCACATCCAATGTGCGCATCCGCGGTCTTGGCGGCGCCTATGTGCCGGTCATCATCGACGGTATCGACGTGACCGATCCGGCCTCAAGCGGCGGCGGATTCGATTTCGGCGGGTTGACGAATAGCGGGCTGGGCCGAATCGAGGTGCTCAAGGGCTCGCAATCGGCGCGCTTCGGGCTCAATGCCATCGGCGGCGTGATCGCCATCGAGAGTCTGCGCCCGACCGAGGACGGCGTGCATGGCTTTGTCGAGGCGGAGAGTGGCCGCTACGACACGCAACGCGGGGTTCTGGGCCTGACCGCGCGCACCGCGCGCACCGATCTGTCCTTCTCGCTCAGCCGGATCGAGACCGATGGCTTTTCCGCCTCCGCCTTTGGCACCGAGGACGATGGGCATGAGGCGACACAGGCCAATCTCTACCTGCGTCATCAGATCAACGATGCGATCGCGGTTGGGCTGAGCGCAATCTATATCGACTCGCAAACCGAGTTCGACCAGTTCGGGGGCGATGGCCCGGCCCCGTTTGATGAATACAACGAGACCGAGAAGATGGGCGCGCGCGTGTTTGCGCAGATCGAGACCGGCGCCTTCAGCCACGAGGTCGCATTGACGCGTTTCGAGTCCGACCGCACGAGCTTTTCCAACGGGGTGGCAAGCCCGTTCAAGGGAGAGCGGCGGCGCATCGACTATCGCGGCAGCTATGACGCGGGCGGCATCTGGGTGCTCAACTATGGCGCCGATTACACCGAGGAAGAGGATCTCAACCAGAAGATCGATATCACTGGGGTGCAGGCGGAACTGCTCATCGCGCCCACCGACGCGCTCGATCTTGCCTTCTCGGTGCGCAATGACGATCATTCCGAATTCGACGGGGAACTGTCGTCGCGCGCTGCCCTCGCCTGGCGGATGCGGGAGGATCTGATCCTGCGCGCCTCGGTCTCGGACGGGTTCCGCGCGCCAACCCTGGTGCAGCTTGATCCGTTCTTCGGCGATCCGACGTTTCAGCCGGAAACCAGCATCAGCTATGATCTCGGGCTGGAGAAGCGTTTCGAGAATGAAGGGTTTGTCCGCGCCACTCTGTTTTACACCGAGATTGACAATCAGATCTTCTTTGACGGCGCATCGGTACGCTGCCCGAGCGGGTTTGGATGTTTCGAGCAGGGCGATTTCGAGGGTCAGGGGATCGAACTGTCGGGCCGCTACGCGATCAACCCGTTCCTTGCGATCCAGGCCGCCTATACCTTTACCGACGCACAGGAGAACGGGCGGGATGCCGCGCGGGTGCCGCGCCATGATTTCGCGCTCGGGCTCGATGCGCAGATCACGCCGCGCCTCTCGGGGCAGGTCACGATCCAGCATTTCGCCGACATCACCCCCTCGGCCTTTGCGCCGCCGGTGAACAAGGTGGGCGATTACACGCTGGTGCATCTCAATGCCGCCTATGCGCTCAGCGATCAACTCGAGGCCTTCCTGCGGGTCGAAAACCTCTTTGACGAGGATTACGAGACGGCCGGTGGATTCAATCAGTCGGGCGCGGCCGCCTATGTGGGGCTTCGTGCGACGTTTTAGGGTGATAACCCTCGGGGTGGCCCTCGCCGTTGCGGGGGCCTCGGCCATGGCTGATCCGGCCCCGGCACGGGTTGTGTCGATCAATCTGTGCACCGATCAGCTTGCCATGCTGCTGGCAGCACCCGGTCAGCTGATCTCGGTCTCCGATCTTGCGGCTGATCCGGAAAGCTCGGCGATGGCGGAGGAGGCGAGGGCCTTTCCGGTGAACCATGCCCGCGCCGAGGAGGTCTATCTGCTGCGCCCCGATCTGGTGCTGGCCGGGCGCTATACCGCGCGCGCCACGGTGGCGGTGCTGCGCCGCGTGGGTCTGACCGTGGCGGAATTCGACACCGCCAACTCACTGTCGGACACCCGTGACCGCATCGCGCAGATGGCGACCCTGTTGGGGCGCGAGGCCGAGGGTGCGGCGCTCATCGCCCGCTTTGATGCGGATCTCGCGGCGTTGCAGGCCACGCCGGGCGATGCCCCGCGCGCGGCGCTCTATCATCCCAACGGCTATACACTGGGCGCGGGAACCCTGGCTGACGACATCCTGCGCGTTGGTGGCTTTGCCAATGTCGCAGCGGATTTGGGGCGTCGTGGCGGCGGCACCCTGCCACTCGAGACGCTGGTCATGGCGGACCCCGACCTCTTGATCAGCGCCACGCCGCTGCCCGGCGCCTCGCGCTCGGAAGAGGTTCTGGTGCATCCCGCACTCGAGGACCTGCGCGCGGGCCACGCCGCCCTCCGCATCACCTCGCCAGACTGGATCTGCGGCACGCCGCATCTGCTGGGCGCAGTCGAGAGGCTGGTCGAGGTGCGGCATTCCCTCTCCGAGGTAGGACAATGATCCGTCTCGCGCTCCTGCTCTGCCTGATGGTTCTGGCGCTCTTCATCGCCTCGCTGGCGGTGGGGCCCACGGGCATCGGCGCGGGCGAGGGGCTTGCGGCGCTGGTTGCGGGCGGTGACGGCCCGGTGCCGCTCATCATGCGCGAGATCCGACTGCCGCGCGCCCTGCTGGGGGTGATGATCGGCGCGAGTCTCGGGTTGGCGGGGGCTGCGCTTCAGGGCTATCTGCGCAACCCGCTGGCCGAACCGGGGCTGATCGGCGTGTCTGGCGCGGCGGCGCTTGGCGCGGTTCTGGCGTTGCAGACCGGCCTTGCCGCCACATTCGCGCTCGGCCTGCCGCTCGCGGCGCTGGCGGGGGCGGGGGCGGGCGTGATTCTCATCCTGCTGCTGGCGGGCCCGCGCGGCGGATCGATCACGCTCATTCTGGCGGGCATCGCCCTATCGGCGTTGGCGGCGGCGCTGACCTCGCTTGTGCTCAACCTTTCGCCCAATCCCTATGCCGCGAGCGAGATCGTGTTCTGGATGATGGGTTCGCTCGCCGACCGTTCGATGACCCATGTCTGGCTGGCGTTGCCCTTCATGGCGGCGGGCTGGGTGGCGCTGGCCACATTGGGGCGCGGCCTTGATGCTCTGACACTGGGCGAGGATGCGGCCGAGGCGATGGGCGTGCGCCTCACCCGCCTGCGCCTCATTCTGGTGCTGGGCACGGCGGCGGTGGTGGGGGCGGCCACGGCGGTGGCGGGCGCGATCGGCTTTGTCGGTCTCGTGGTGCCGCATCTCTTGCGCCCGCTCGTGGGCGCACAGCCCTCGCGGCTCCTCTGGGCCTCGGCGATGGGCGGGGCGGCGATGGTGCTCGCGGCCGATCTGGCGGTTCGGCTGGTGCTGCCGGAACGCGACCTGAAACTCGGGGTGCTGACGGCGATTGTCGGTGCGCCGCTCTTTCTGCATCTGATCTACAAGACAAGGGCCGAGATGCCATGACGCTGCTCGCGGTCGATCACCTCTCGGTTACTCTGCGTGGCCGCGCCATCCTGCGCGATGTCAGCTTTCGCGTGGCCGAGGGCGATTGCATCGGCCTCATCGGTCCGAACGGCGCAGGCAAGACCACGCTGATGCGCGCGGCGCTCGGGCTCTTGCCCGCGACGGGCACAAGCAGCCTTGCGGCGCTGCCGCCCGATCAGCGCGCCCGCGCCGCCGCCTGGTTGCCGCAGGCCCGCCAGATCGCCTGGCCGGTGACGGTTGAGCGGTTGGTGATGCTGGGACGCACGCCGCATCTGCGCGGGCTCGCCGGGCCGGCGCCAACTGACCACGCGCAGCTTGAGGCGGCGCTGACGGCCATGGGCTTGCACGATCTGCGCCATCGAACCGCGATGCGGCTCTCGGGTGGCGAGCAGGCGATGGTGCTCATCGCCCGAGCGCTGGCGCAGGATACGCCCCTTCTGATGGCGGACGAACCCATTGCCGGCCTCGACCCGGCCAATCAGATCGCCACGATGCGGGTCTTTGCCCGACTGGCCGAGGAGGGCAGGGCGGTCATCGCCTCGATTCATGATCTTGGCCTCGCGGTGCGCCATTGCACGCGGCTCATCCTCTTGGGCGAGGGCCGCATTGTCGCAGACGGCCCGCCCGCTGCGGTGCTGACGCCCGTTCATCTGGCGCGCATTTTCGGCGTTACCGCGCATTACGAGCAGACGCCCTTGGGTCCGGTCTTTCAACCGCTGGAGGTCATCGCATGATCCCGCTCACGCTCGATCCGCCTTGGCTCTGTCTGGATCTTGGGGTCGAAATGCCGGTGCTCAGTTGGGCAGTGAACAGACCCGGACAGGTCTTGGCGCGCCGCATTCTTTGGCGTGAGGTCCGCAATGCCGATCTGCCGATGGACCTTGTTGTCGAGGATTGGCTCGACAGTGAGCTTGCCGCGCGGGGTGCGCAGGATTCTGTATGCTTTCTGACATCCTGCGCCATCGCTGGCCATACGCAGGCCATCGCTACCGCCGCGGACATCACCGCGCGCGCCGTGGCCACGGTCGGCCTCTCGAACGCCGAATCTGTTGGCACCCGCCTGCCGCCTGCCGCGCGCGGCTGGGGCACGATCAATATCGCCGTGCACCTGGAGAATGGCTTGACCGATGCCGCCCGGATCGAGGCGCTTTCGATCGCCACGCAGGCGCGCACCGCAGCGATCATGCAGAGCGGGCTCAGCCTTGTCACCGGGATTGCCACCGGCACCGGTACCGATTGCATTGCCGTGGCTGCACCCGCTGGCAGTTTGCGATATGCTGGCCTGCACACGGCTATGGGCGAAGCGATCGGGCGTGCAGTCTATCTGTCTGTGCGGCAGGGAGCGCAGGCCTGGCTCGGCACGGCGGCAGCACGGGAGGCGGGCTATGGATGATGCAAGCCTCTGGGGCTTTCTCGACCGCGGCGGCCCGGCGCTCTGGGTGATCGCGGGCCTTTCTGTGCTGACCCTCGCGCTCATCTTGTGGAAAATCTGGCGGCTGATGCTGACCGGAGCATGGGCCGGGGCTGCGACCGCCCGCGCGGTGGCGCTCTGGCAAGATGGCGCGCGCGATGCGGCAATCGCTCTTTTGCGCGCGCGCCGAGGTCTGCGGGCACGTCTTGCGCTGACGGCAATGCGCGCCGTTCAGAACCCGCAATGGACCGAGGCGCAGGCGCGCGAGGAGACCACACGTCTGGCCAAGGGCCTGTTGCATGAGGCGCGCAGCGGCTTGCGTGCGCTTGAACTGATCGCCACGATCGCTCCGCTTGTTGGCCTTCTGGGCACGGTCCTGGGGATGATCGGTGCCTTTCAGGCGCTTCAGGACAGCGGCAGCAGCGCCGATCCCGCAGTTCTGGCCGGTGGGATATGGGAGGCGCTCCTGACCACGGCCGCCGGCATGGCGGTGGCGATTCCGGCGTCGATGGCACTTTCCTGGTTCGAAAGCGTGGCCGACACCGTGCAAGCCGACATGGAAGATGCGGCGACGCAGATCTTCATCGCCGGGCCGATCAGAACGGAGCGTGCGTGATGTTCGGCTTTGGCCCCGCACGTCGCCCGCGACGGCCGAGCCTCACCCCGATGATCGACGTGGTGTTTCTGCTGCTTGTCTTTTTCATGCTGGCCGCGCGCTTCGGGCAGGAGATGGCCTTGCCGCTGACCATCGGCGGGACGGGTGCGGAATGGTCCGGTCCGCCCCGCCTGATCGAGATCGCCGAGGATGTCCTGCGCCTCAACGGCGCGTCGGTTGCGCTTGCTGATCTTCCGGAGGCCCTTGATCCGCTGATGACCGGACCGGCCGACGCTGTCGTTCTGCGTCCCATGCCTGGAACGTCGCTGCAACGGTTGATGGATGTGACCGGGGCGCTGCGGGGCGCCGGTCTTTCCCGGCTTGTCGTGGTGGAGTAGCGCGATGGATTTCTCATTTCCCCGCAACTGCCGGAGGGGCGAAGCCATCGTGCCGATGATCAACGTGGTCTTTCTGCTGCTTATCTTCTTTCTGATGAGCGCCCAGATTGCCCCTCCGGCGCCTTTTGACGTGAGTTTGCCATTGGCGGAGGGGGGCGAGGCGGAGCCCCCTGGCGACACTCTCTATATCGACAACGAGGGGCAGCTTGCGTTCAATGCTGTGCGAGGCGCCGCAGTCTATGATGCACTCGCGGAGCGCACCATGCCCGACATGCCTTTGCAGATCCGCGCCGATGCGGGTCTCGATGCCCAGATCCTGGCGCGGCTCCTGCCGGAATTGGCGCGGCGCGGCGTTCACGCGGTCACCCTTGTGGCGAGGGCGCGATGAGACGGGGACTGGAATTCACCGGATTTCTTGCCGTTGCGGCGGCGGTTCATGCCGGGGTCTGGGGGGTGGCATCACCGGGCGGGCCTGCTGCGGGCGGAGCAGGCGGGCAATCCATGATCTCGCTCGAGGCATCAAACGCCCAGATCGCCTCTCTTGTTGCAGCCTGGCAGCGCCCGGTGGATGTGCAGGACATGAGCCCGAAGCTGACCGGATCAGTGACAGAGCCTCAGTTGGTGGCGCTTCCCGGACCTGAGACCGCACCGCCAGCAGACCGCGAGCAAGTCCTCCAGCCAGAGATGCCCAAGGTTCTCGCGCTGCAGCACCTCGATACCACGCCGCCACAGATGCAAGCGGTGCCTTCTCGGCCCAACCCCACTCCCGACATCCGCCCCGTGGCGCGTTCCACCCCAGAGATTGATGTCGAGCCCGCGCCGAAACCCGCCACAGTGACCAGCACCGCTCACGCCAAGGAAACTGCGCGCGGTCAGGCCGGAGGGGCGGCTGGCACCACCCAACAGAAACGGGAGACCCCCGGAGCCAGCGCTGCCGCGCGTCAGAGTCTCTTGGCCGAGTGGGGTGGACAGATCCGTTCACGAATTGAGCGGCAGAAACGCTATCCGCGCGGCGTCCGTTCGACCGGGACGGCACAACTGAGCCTGACCGTCTCGGGGACCGGCGCGCTGATCTCGGTGTCGCTGCGGCACTCGTCGGGCGATCCGTTACTCGATCAGGCGGCTCTCGTCGCGGTACGCAACGCACACCTGCCCGCCAAGCCGCGTGACCTGTCTGGCGACAGCCACCGGTTCAATCTGCCGGTGGCCTTTACGCGCTGACCCCAGAGGGATCTTCGGTGTTGGATGCGTGACCGCGCTCTCGTGCAAGGTTTAGGTAAGCGGTAGATTGATCCACTTTCCTCACAGATCTACTTCACCTTCTTTCCAGAAATCGAGACAGCAGGTTTGCTGGCGAGCGTATTCGCGGTGGCGGACACTTTGACCTTTTCCTGCTTCGGTTTCTTGCTTTCCTTGTTGCCTTTCTGTTTGTCGCCCTTGCCCATTGTCTGTCCTTTCCAAATGCAGCGGTCCAGTGCCAAAATGGCTAGGATTTCACTGCGGGTTATCACCGATCGTCCTCAGAGGGCGCGGTGCATCTTGATCACATACGTCTATCTCACATGCGGCAGGGTGTTCGATCAGGATCTCTCGTTGCGCCGTTCTCTCGCGTTTGCTCGAAAATCCCCGCCGGTCAGTTAGCGCTCAAGACTTGTCCGTTGTCGTGCGCCAACTCTATCATGGCCGCGAACGAAGATGTCATGAATTACGCAAAACTTGCGCAACTCCCTCAAGCGCATCAATTCTGGGTGGAGACTGTCGACTTGAAGCTCTGCCGTGATCGATACCGATCAGCGCGCGACACACGCTGGCGCGTAGACGCTCACATCGAGGTCGGGCGCGTCGAGGTCACGGATCGCCTGAAGCTTGCGGGCGGTGCTGACCGCCATCTGATGGCCCGCGGGATCTGCATCTCGAGCTGGTGAACGATCAACGGACGGCCAGACGATCGCCCTCATGGCGGCGCGGATCGACGGCGGCTGAGCGCCAGACTGGACGCCGCATATGCTGCATCGGCCCTAAGAGGGCCGCCAATGCCGGACGCGATGACCCAGGTCAGGATCACCGTCTGGTTTATCTAAGCCTCGGATGACTGGCCGATCAGGACCCCATCACAGCGACAATCAGGTGCGCGCCCCGCGCCTTGGGGCAACGACAGGCCCCAAGGCGCTCACGCCTCGTCCGGCGCCCAGTTCAGGAAAAAGCCCACGTCGCCCGGCATGCCTTTGGGAAAGTTGATGATCGTTGCCTTCAGCTTGAACCCCTGCGGCTTGGCAATACTGATATAGCGATCGTAAAGTTCCTTCGCCTTGCCTTGCAACGTGTCGGGCCAGTGCGGCAGGCGGTTGTTGATCGCCCGCCCGCTGTCGGTGCACAGATCCGACGGAAAGCTGTAGACCAGCGCCTCGAACTTGTTGTTTGCGGCGGCGTTCATCACCAGCTTCTGAATCAATTCGCGTTCGTCGTCGGTGACCTGCTCGGTCAGAAACTTTTGGGTAAAGGCACGCAACTCCTCTTCCCGCTTTGCCCTCTGCTTGTCTTGCTTGTCCATCTCGGCCATCTCTTTCGAGAGGATTGACATGCGCAGTTGGTCTGCACTGGGAATGATGTTTGCCGCAGGCTTGTCTTTGCTCATTTTCAGCGAACTCCTATGGTTGTTCTGCCGGGGCTTTCGGCGCGGCAGCGGTCATTGTGGCCACGACATCGGGCACAACATTGCGGAAGGGCAGCGCGTCATCCAGACCCTTTGGCTGGTTCTGGCGCTTGCCGAGTTTCGGCTTCTCGAACTTCACGTGCTCATACGGAATCGAGTCCAGAAGATGGGTGATGGCGTTGATCCGTGCGCGCTTCTTGTCGTTTGAATCGATGACCCACCACGGCGAATCTTCGGTATCCGTCGCGCGGATCATGTCGGCATAGGCCGCAGTGTAGTCCCACCACTTGCGGTAGGAATCGATGTCCATCGGGCTCAGCTTCCATTCCTGATGGAGGGCGCGGCGTGACCGGCGCGACCGTCAACCAGCCAGCGGACGCGCAGGACTGGGAGTTGATCGAGCGGGCGGTCTTGCGCGCGCTGACGTACCTGGAGGCAAAACCCACGGGGAACTTCGTCGAGCTGCTGCTGATGGAGTTCGGTAGGTTCGGGTGGGAGCCAAATGACCCCTGCACGGTCTGGGCCATGGCCGTGCACGCCGACCGGTTCCCGCTTATCGTGAACGATGAAGGCCGCGTATTCTGGGCCGAGCCAGAGGACGTGCTCGCTTTCTCGAAGGAGCCAGAGTTCTGGGAGGAACCCTATCTGGTCGCCCTGGCGCGCAGACGTGCCGCTGATCCTGACCGCCGTCGGGCAGCGCTTGGCGAACCATACAAGGGTTCGTGACGGGCGACGTTCCTTAACAGTTGGTGACCGCACCGAACGCCCCGCGAAACGTTTATATCCCCGCCGAATTATGACCTGTAGAATGTGGCCTCGGTCGCCAGTGTTGGACGCTGTGCGTGCCCTCGCTGGTCTACGTGCCAGCCTCGTCGCGGCATTGTTCATAAAGAGTGAGCCGACCGTCGGGACCAATCGACGGTCGGCTCTGAAGGGCCACATGCAAGAGGAGACTACACCCGTGACTGAAGACAAGTATGCCGCGAAGGCCGCGCAAGCCGTACCGTCGTTTTCGACGGACGAGCTGCTGACGCCTTCGCAGGTCGCAGAGCGGACTGGCCACCCGACCACGGTCCTAGCGCAGTACCGGGTCCGCCAGAAGCGGGGGAACGCGAACGCGGGTCCCGACTTCATCCACGTCGGACGCGCGGTGTTCTACCCGCGTTCAGCCGTCGAGGCCTACGTCGCGAACCGGCGGGGCTGACATGACCAGTGACACCGACGCGGCGCAACTGGCGCCCCTGATCGACGCGGGATACCAGTTAATCCCGTTGCACAACCACGCCTACGAGGACGAGTTCAAGGGCAAGCGGCGGAAGCGGGGCAAGAGCCCGGTCCACGCCAACTGGACGAAGCGGCAGTACCGCTCCACTGACCAGATCAGCCACATGGAGACCGGCGACAACGTCGGCGTGCGCCTGCGCGCCGACGAACTGGTCCTGGACGTGGACCCGAGGGCCTTCCCCGACGGCCAGACCCTGACGTCGCCAATCAACCCGTTCGTCGAACTGGTCCTGTGGTCGGGTATGGACCCAGACCTCTATCCGACCGTCGTGACCGGATCGGGCGGGCTGCACGTCTACATGACCAAGCCCGCCGACGTGTCCATCCGTGACAGCCTGGGCGAGACCTTTCCCGGCGTCGAGTTCAAGTCGCTCGGGCGCCAGGTCGTCGCCGCCGGTTCCGTCCATCCAGACACGCTGCGCCAGTACGCCTGGGTGGCCACCGGGCCCCAGCTCGACGCGCTCGGCGCCGATGCGGCGCCAGACAGCCTGGTCGAAATGATCCGAAGGCCGACCGGCAGCGTCGTCACTGGTGGCGGGGAGCACGACCAGGACGAGTTGGCGCTGATGCTGGATCATCTCGACCCCGAGGACTTCCGCGACCGCGACGCTTGGCTGACGCTCATGCAGGCGTGCCACCACGCCACCGCGGGCGACGGCCGCGAGGAGTTCGTGGAGTGGTGCACCCGCGACCCGGAGTATGCTGACCACGGCGCCCTGATCGGCCTCCGATGGGACAGCCTGCACGCCGACAACGACGGCGGGCGCGTCACCTATCGTACCCTCCACAAGATCATGCTGGACGCCGGGGCCGGGGACCACGTGCCGCGCACCCCAGCCGCAGACGACTTCGACGACCTAGGCGACGGGGAGGATGGGGACGACGACCTGCCCGACGGTGCACTCGCCGCGCCACGACGCCGCCCCATGCACGAGGGCGGGCTGTCTGTGAACCCCAAGACCTCAGTCGCGCCTGACACCCCGAAGAACGCCCTCAAGGCCGTGAACGGCTCGAAGTTGCGGCCACGCTTCGACGAGCTCAAGCAGCGTGTCGTGCTGACCGGCGAACTGCCGTGGGGCGAGGGGTACGGGCGTGTCCTCACTGACAAGGTGCTGCTGCTGGCCCGAACGTGGCTGATGGAGCAGCGCCAGGGCAACGACTACCAGCCTTCGAAGGAGAACGTGCAGGACGCGATCACCACGGTGGCCTACTACTTCAAGTTCAACCCGATCCTGGATTACCTCGACGGGCTGACCTGGGACGGAGTGCACCGGGTCTCCCGCCTGTTCTCGGACGCCTTCAAGTGCGGGGACGACGAGTACACCCGGGCCGTCTCACGCTGCTTCATGGTGGGTGCGGTCGCGCGCCAGCGTCGACCGGGCTGCAAGCTGGACACAATGCCGGTCATCAAGGGGCCGCAGGGCTCGCTGAAATCCACGGGCTTCCGCGACCTGTTCTCACCGGACTGGTTCAGCGACGCGGAGCTGGGCGACCTGCGCGGCAAGGACGCGGCCATCAACCTCGAGGGCATCTGGGTGCACGAGTTCGCAGAACTGGCGGGCCTTCGCGCCGGGGATATGGACGTGCTCAAGGCCTTCATGTCTAGGGCCACGGACAGATACCGCACGCCCTACGGCAGGAACACCGAGGACCACCAGCGCCGCGTCGTGTTCGCGGGGACCGTGAACGAGGGCGGATACCTCAGCGACCCGACGGGCGCGCGCCGCTTCTGGCCCCTGGAGATGGCCAGCGGGTCCAGGGTTGACCTCGACTGGATCGGTGAGAACCGGGACCAGCTATTGGCCGAGGCGGACGCGCTGTTCCGTTCGGGCGTCGGGCACGTGCTGCCCGAGGAGCTATGGCCGATGGCCGCCGAACGCCAGGCAGACGAGACCGTGGACGACCCCTGGACCGACCAACTGGCCTCGATGCTCGCGTATCGGCTTGCCGAGCGGACCGCCTTCGAGGACGGCACGGGGGACTATGGCACCGAAACGGTCAAAGGTGCCACGGTCGCATCGCCGCTCAGGGAACCGCCACGCGCCGACAAGGTGCATACCCAGGACCTCCTGGGCTACCTCGGGTTGGAGGGTGACAGGCAGAACCGCACGCACGCCCTTCGCCTACGGAGGGTCATGGAGGCCCTGGGGTGGAAGTATCGCCGGGGCGTCAGGCTGGAGGATCGGGTGGCCGCCGGCTATGTTCGTGAGTGACGAGCGACCCGAAAGGGCGGGGCGTTGAGCATCGTTGAGCTATTTCGGCCGATGCTCAACGTCCATAAGTGCTTGTTTCGGAACACTTGTTGATCTTGTTGAGTATGTTGAGCATAGTATAATAAATCTTGGAAGATAAGGCCTGTACGGCAGTGGCTACAGGGGGACGGCACGGTGCACTGTGCGTTCCGGGTATATATAGCGAATAAGCACAACGAAGCTCAACAAGCGCAACAAGTCAGCAAAAACAAGGCGTTAGACGAGTCGCCGAAAAGTCGACGTTGAGCTTAAATTTCAGGGGCAAAGACGCCGTGGGGGCCCATCACCGAAAAGGCGCGGCGCCCCTCCACCTGGATGACTGGGTGCGCCCCGGTCCCCCTCCATGCAACGCTGGTTTCCCGCGCTGGGTGAACGCGACATCGTATCCCGAGAGAGCGAGGATGCCTCGCGCACGTGGCAAGCCGTCCTGTTCGTCCTGCATGAACGCCGCCCATCTGATTTAGGATCAGGGGGCGTCGGGACGGGAAGGCGAACGGGATCAGGGGCTTGGCGCGCGAGGGGCATCCCGAGCACAGCAACGGACACAGCGGGAGGGGCGGGAATTGAGCCAGCTTCGACACGATAGCGCATCGGCAGGGAGCCCACGGGCCTCGACCGGCATGATGCAACCACATGCCAGCGAGCCGTCGCCCGAGTTCAAGCGCGCGTTCCTGGAACGCCTGGTCGAGGTGGGCAACGTGACCGTGGCGTGCGCCCAGCTCGGCCTGCCCAGGCCAAACGTCTACTATTGGAAGCACCGGGACGACGACTTCCGGCGCGGCTGGGACATCGCGATGGCGATCTTCCAGGACCAGTTGACCCAGGACGTCATGGACACCGCCCGCGAGTTGGGCCTCGGTCGCTGGAAGCAGGCGACCGACGGGGACGGCGAGCCCGTGCTAGACGACAACTTCGAGGCCGTCCTGGTCCTGGACGTGTCGCACGTCGACGCCCGCATCCTCTCGAAGCTGATCGACAAGCGGGTGCCCAACGTGGATGGCCCCGCCCAGACCAACCTGCAGGTCAACACGACCGTCAACAACAGCCTCCCTTCGAGGCCCAGGCTCGTGCAGCCACAGAGGGCCGAACGGAGCTCGGTGGTCGCCTCGGAGGCCTCGGGCGGTCGACATGGCATCGAGGACGCTCAGGTCGTCCAGGGATCACCACAGGAGACCGGGGGACAGGCCGATGACTGACGATGCGATCCAGGTGACGATAGTCAGGGCTGGGGGCACGGCCACGGTGAAGTTCGCAGACGGGTACGAGACGATGCGCGTCGCCACCGGATACCTGCATGATCCCAGCGACGGCCTGATCGCCGAGATGCGCGAGGGGCGTGAAGCCACGCCCTGGCAGTCGAAGGCCACGAGGGACGAAGCCGAATGGTCCGTGGAGACCCGTCTCGACCTGGACGATGCGACCCGCAGAGAGCTCCTAGACTGGATCGCTGGCACGGCGTACTTCGAGGCCTGATGAGGGGTCGAGGATGGTCGCCCTGTGCTCCGCACTGTGCCAGTCGTCCCGCTCCGTTCCCAAGCCCCTGATCCGATTTTCCCCTCAGGACCGACACCCCCTGATCCATGATCGGCGGGGCGGTATTGACCCATCCTGATCGAAGCAATTCGTGAGCAAGGGTGGCCGTTCTGCCCGCTCGCGGGAAACCTGCAACCCGACATAAGGGGCGTATCAGATAAGGAGACCATCGCCATGACCGACTATGCGCCCCTGTTGAACGAGCAGGACGAGACCCTGAAGGTCTACCTTGACCCCGTCGACGCCGTGAAGCTCGTCACCCGCATCCGCAAGGTCCGCTTCTTCCTCCGCGTCGACCTGCCAGTGCTGACCGAGTTCGCCGAGAATGGCGAGCCCACGCGCTGCTACGACATCAGCGAGAGCCTGATGGTTTCCGCCGCGCAGGCCCTCAAGGTACTCGCGGCAAAGGTCAACTTCAACGAACTGAAGGCGGAGAACGGAGGCGCGCCCGGTAAGGTCGAGGTCGCGCGCCTCGGCAACTGCATCTTCATCGGCTGAACCGCCCATTCGCTGTGCCCGGCTCCGAGCTTGGACCACAAGTCCCTGTCTTAATTGTCCTCTCGGCTCATTGTCCTGCTGACTGAATGTCGGCTGGACACCCTCGTTGGCTTACGGGCGCGGGCGCACGCGACACGATGCGCGCATCCGGACACAGCCGAGAGGAGCGCCGATGGAAGCCCCAGAGCGCCCGACGCCAGCCCTGCCCAGCCTGCGCTACAAGGCCGTCGAGGCCGAGATGCGCGAGCTGTTCCTCGAAGCGGGCATCGACGCGGAACTGGACCCCAAGGCCTCCATGCGCTCGAACCTCGTGACGATCATCGCCCACGCGTGGAACATATCCGGCACCATCCGCTGGCCCCGTGGGTGGTGCCGTGAGTTGATGCTGGTCCTCGACGCCGCGGGTTGCGAGGTGCCGTCGCCTCGGGTCCTTCGCTGGTACAGGTCCCGCATAAGTGAGGCGCCAGCCGCCTTCCAGAACACCGCCCGCGCGCCGGTCGAGATACTGGAGGCCATGGACCTCGCTCTGCTTGGGGACGACGCCACCAGCACTTTACGCCCGACCGGCACTCGCTGGTCCCCCGCGGCGCCGGGAAGCGGCATGCTCGTCGAGTGAGGTTCAATGATTGGCGTTAGCGGGCCTCACGACCGCGACGGTCCTGCCTCCCTCAAGTCCGGTCCTCGGTGGCGCTCGGTCCTCCAACTGCCGGGCGCCACCAACCCCGTATTTCGACGCCGAGCAGAGGAGCCAGCGAATGGCAGACGACCCGAACAAACGACTGGCGGAACTGCGTACGGAGCGCGCCCGCCTGATCGACGAGCGTGAGAAGGCCCGCGCAGAGGCGACGCGAGACCTGATCGCGGGCAAAAAGCCCACCGGCACCGCCGCGGCACTGGCCGAACGCATCGCCATCGTGGACGACGCTATCGCCGAATTGCAAAACCGATCCGCGGACGCGGCGGCGAGCCAAGACCGGGCCAGGCGCACCCGTCAGGTCCAGGGCGCCATCGACGCCGCCAGCGACCGCCGCAAGCTGGCCGCGGCCGTGGACGAGGCGCTGACCGACCTCGCGACCAGTTGGCAGGCCTACCGCGAGGCCGTGCGTCAGGGCGTCGGCACGACCGCTGCCGCTGGCGGTGACGTCGGCCCGATCGACCGCGTGCTGACCAACCACAGGCAGTCCGAGGCCCTGGTCAAGGCCATGATCGCCGCTGGCGGTAGCGAGCTGTCGCGGGCGCTGGGCATCGACACACCCATCAAGGCCCGCCACTCGATCAGCCTGACCGACGCGGAGGGCCGCGTCGCGGAGTCCCTGAACCTGGAACTGCTGCGTCTCAAGGCGCAGAGCCCGCAGCGTGGGATTGCTGCCCAGGCGAAACGTGAACTGAAGGAGCAAGGAAGATGAGCAAGGAAGGCGAACGTCACGCGGCGGAACTGATCCGCCTGGAAGGCAAACGTAAGGAACTGGAGGACGCGCTGGGTCGCCTGGCGCGCGACGAGGCCGAGGCGCAGGAGGTCATGGAACTGGCCTCACACGTGCAACGACTGGAACAGGAGGTCGAGTCAGCTCGCGCCGCCGCAGACATGGAGAAAGACATGACCAACGACACGGTAACGAAGCGGGCAGTCCGCAACATGGCGAAGATCGACGGGCAACTGGACGCCCTGGCCAAGTCGATGCGGGCCGACGGCGAAACCTTCGAGGCCGCGTACGTCCGGGCGCTTGACAGCGACATGGGCAAGTCGATGCTCAAGACGAGGCAGGACGCTCACGCACTGGCGACCGGCGCCCCGACCGACTTCGACATGGCCAAGGCCCGTGCCGAGCTGATGGGGAGCAACTGACATGGCCGATCCGCACACGAAGAAGCTCCGCGTCCCGACCCGCTGCTTCGAGATTGCCGCGGTCGGGGCGACCGTCGCGGCCGACACGGACCTCCACGAGGACACCCGCGGCCAGCACATCGGCACGGCTGGCAACATCACGGTCGAGATTGGCGGGTCCACACTGACCGTGGCCGTGGCGGGCGGGGTGCCGTTCCTCGGCGAGTTCGACCGGGTGCTGGCGTCGGGTTCCACCGTGACCGGCGTCTGGGCGCTCGTCTGACGAACGGCCGCACCGCGGCAGCTCAAGCTGTCTGCTGACAAGGCCCCGTGGACCCGTCGTCTGCGGGGCCTCTTTCGTTGAAGTGTGCTTTTGCAGTCACACCATTATTTGCGTGCGCGGCCCCAAACGTTGGTATGCGCGCCGCCCGCGTTCTGGGATTCTCCTCGCAGGCGCCCCGCTGGGGGCTCCGTTTCAAGATGGAGAGAACCATGAAGACCCAACTGAAAGAACTGATCGACCTCGAAGGCGTCCGCAACGTCCGCTTCACCTTCACCGTACCGAGTGGGCACCTCGCCCTCATGCCTAGGGAGGCAAGCAGGGACGACTGCCTGGGAGAGATGCTCCACAATATCGTCCTGGACCACGGCCACCGGCTCGGAGGCGCCATCTTCGAACCACTGATGGAGGGGATGCTCGAACCCGGCGAGGACGTGATCGACGCTGCACTGGTGGAGGAGCTTCGTGCCGACTTCGAGGAGGCGCTGCTCGCCCGGTGTACTCCGAACCAGCGTCTTGAAGGTCAGAGTCAGCAGGCGGGGGCAGCGCGATGAGCATCGAAGTCACGGAGATTGCCGACCTCGGGGGCTTCAACAACGTCCGCTTCGCGTTCACCCTGCCGAAGGACGATCTGGACCTGGACCCCGGCCACGTGGACGGGATCATGCTGCGGGACCAGGGCAAGGTCGAGGAGCTGTACCTCGTCGGCCTGCTACAGTACCTCGTCCGCCACTACGGCCACCGGATGGAGACTGCGATCTTCGAGCCGCTGCTGGAGAGCGTGGTCGAACGTGCGGAGGAGTTCGGGAACCCTGTCATGGACTACGACATGGCCAAGCGTATCCGCGACGCCCTCGAGGAGGCCATCCTGAGCAGATACCTTAAGGTGAATGGTCTACGGCCCCACCAATAGGACCAGAGCGGCCCGCCCGACGACCATCGGGCGGGCCCATCCGCATTAGACGTCTGTCAGCGTCCACGTCGCGTCAACGCCGACGGGCTGATAGCCCGCAATCGGAGGCGGCTGGACCGTCTCAGTCTCGAACCCGTCGCGGTCCGACGGCGACAGCGTGACGACGGCAAACGCGGAGCCGACAAGGTAGGCGAGACCCAGGGCCACGTACACCGAGCGACGCAGCGCCTGTCTCGTCCGTCTCCTCAACTGACTTTCCCCCGCATGGGGATCATGACGGGGCCGCCGCGTGCCTCGCCTCCGATCCGCATGGGCTGTACGGGACCAGTGAGCCCGTCCAGGTGGTCGTCGAGGACCCTGCGAAGAAGATCCAGCTCGTGGGCGTCGAGGAGTGCCGCGACCGCCAGCGCGGTCGGCCCGTCGCATGCGACCTCGGCGGCCACGGCGCTCAGGTTGCCGTTCCTGAACTGGTCCGCGAGTTCCTGCGCGCTGCTCATGCCGCCACCCGCGTTTTGACCGGCATCGCTTTCTTCGCCGATGCTGGCACCCACGAGACGAAGGCCACCTTGTTCTCGATCCGTCCGACGGCGGAGCCGACCCAGAAGGCGGGCGTCACGTCGCGCCCGAGGTCGTCGCGGACTGCTTGTCCCATCTTGTGGACGGTGACCCGGACGGGTCGGCCGACGGCCCTGGTCAATTCCCTCGCATGGTCCAGGGCGTCGCTCTGGGCGCCCGCCAGTTCGTCGTGGGTATAGTAGATCGTATCGGCGATGGTGATCCTGAAGTGCATGTCTGTCTCCTGTTCGGAGGCGTCCACCATGGAGGCTCCGTAGAGACAGGTTGTCGTGGAGGTGGGGCGACGTACGCGGCTAACCCACAGCGATCACACGATTATTTACTTCGGCACCGTAACAATTCGTCGGCAAAGAGCGCGTTTTCCCCGTTCGCGGGGGCGCCCACCCACGACATCCTACTCCTATCAACACTGACTGGAGACGAGACCATGACCATCCACCTCTACGCCCTCTCGAACGACCGCGCCCGCCTCTGCCACAAGCAGGCCACCGTGTCCTGCCCCGAGACCGCCGACATGATCGAGGCTGCATGGAAGGCAGCGGGCTTCATCGTCAACCGCGTCTCGGAGGACTGAGCCATGAGCGACGAACGCACGAAGGCACTGATCGCCGCCCTGCTGAACGAGGACGGCCGCACCGAGGCTGAGGCGGCGAGCGCCCGCGAGAAGGCGGCGCGCCTGCTGGTCCGCCACGGGCTGACCGAGGCCGAGGTCCTGGCAGAGGACCGCGACATGGCACGGGCCGACACCGAGCTCGGGCGTCACGACTGGATCGTGGTCAAGTTCCTGGGCGGCGCCATCGCCCGCTTGACCGGCACGACGGCATGGTATCGGGACCTCCCGGCCAAGACTGGCCGCCGTTCGGACCGCAAGCTCTCCTCCTTCGCGGGCTATCGTCCCGACGTCGAGCAGGCCGACTGGCTCATGGCGACCGTGCTGGCCGCTGGCAAGGCCGCGGCGCGGGGCGTGGGCAACGACCGCTCCAAGTCCGACCTGCTGGCCGCGTTCGCCGTCACCGTCGCCCGTCGCCTGCGCGACCTGGCCGAGGCCACCGACACCGCCCGCGCCGCTGTTGGCTCGACCGCCCTCGTGCCGGTCAAGCAGGCCAACGTGGACGAGTACGTCCGCGAGCTGACCGGTGGCCTGCGCGACAGCCGCACCCGCGGGCGGTCCCTGCGGGACGGCGCTGCCGCAGCCGAGGGGCGGCGGGCCGGTGCTGCGGTCAGCCTCTCGCGCCCGCTGGGCAAGGGGCCGCTCACGATCCGCTGAAGCAATTTGTCGTCGCACGCAGGCGTTTAGCCCGTTCGCGGGGACCCTGCGGCACGACATCCTATTCCTACAAACACACCAACCCAGGAGACCAGAACATGACCATGCAGGTAACCATCCGCTTCCATGCCTCACGCGGCGCAGTCGATCGAGCCCTTGGCTCAGTCCTCCTCCAGAAAGAGGCGGACACCGCCCGCCACCTAATCGGAGGCTTTTACTTCGACACCGAGCGCAATCCGCAGGAAGTCTTTGACGCGTTTCACGCCGACGGCTTCGTCAACGAGGACTTCCGTTCGATCGAGTTTTCCTTCGCCAAATAAGCAAGCCAGTTTAGGAGACCAGACCGATGACCAAGACCACCTATATTGCCACCGCGCCCGATGGGACCGAGCTGACCCGCAAGACCGATCGCACCTACACCCACGCCGTCCTACTGGAAGGCGACGGGCCAGACGGCCCCGTCTGGGGTATCGTAGGCTTCTGTGGTCGCCTCGACCTCGCCCAGAAGAAGCAGACCGAGCATCCAGGCAGTATCGTGGTCGAGGTTCAGGTTCTCGGTGCCGTTCCGGCTGATACGCACGAGCCTGAGGTCACCGAGGAAGCCGAGAACCTGGACCATGAGGCAGACGGCGCGACCGAACAGCCGCCTGAACCGAAGATCACTATCGGCGCGGTCGTGCAGGAGCTTCTGATGGACGTGGATAACGCGTATGTCGAGATTGTCGCCGAGGTGAAGCGCAGGTTCCCCGACGCCAAGACCACCGCTCGCAGTGTGGCCAGCGTTGCAGCTACCTTGCGAAAGAAGGGGGTGGACGTTCCGACCCGCCGGAAAGCCGCGGAGGGCTGACAGCCCAAGCACACAAACGGCCGGCCGAACAGGTCGCCGCCACTACTCGGCGGCGACCGTCGTCGTCTGACGCACCATCTCAACGTCTTGGGCGACCAGGACGGACCACAGGCGCTCACCGACCCACTGCGCGACGGGGGGCGTCACCGCGTTTCCGACCGCGTGATAGCGGAGGCTGTCGATCCTGTCCGCCTGCCTCTCGTCGAAGCTGGTTGGCAGGGTCCAGTCGACCGGGAAGCCTTGCACTCGCTCGACCTCGTTTGGCGTGAAGCGACGCACGCGCCCGTCAGGATACCAGACATAGTTCCGTGACCAGTCCGTCCCGGTGTGCCGGGCCGACTCGGCGTAGATGCAGTGGGCGAGGCTTTTTACGAGGGGTCCCCGCTCAGTATCTCCAATGATCGTCTGAAAGAGGGAGGGAGATTTCTTCCCATTCGGTCGACCCTTCGTAGGATGCCCGTCGCCGCATTCTGGCTCAAAAAGTACTTCTCCGAGACCTCGCCGGTCTCGATGCATGGCAACAATGTAGACGCGACGGCGTTGCTGGGGGACTCCGAAGTCTTTGCTGTTAAGCACACGCCACGAGACGTCATACCCGAGCTCATCCAGCGCCTTGAGTACGACTGCGAAGTCTCGTCCTCCGTGGCTAGAGAGAAGGCCGTGCACGTTTTCTAGGATAATTGCACGTGGGTTGCGTCCTCGAACGAGCCGCATAAACTCGTGAAAGAGTCCAGACTGGCTCCCTCGAAGCCCAGATCGTGGCCCCATTCTTGCAAGCGAGAGGTCCTGGCAGGGGAACCCTGCGGCCCAGACGTCAGCTTCAGGGATTTCTGACTCATCCAGCCTCCTAATGTCGTCGTTGATCGGCAGGTCGGGCCAGTGCTGCGCGAGTATCTCGCGGCAGAACGGCTTCACCTCACAGTGGAACTTGAGCTCAAAACCCGCCCGCTCCAGACCGAGGTCCAGCCCTCCGATCCCGGAGAAAAATGATGCGACGGAGTAGGACAGCTCGATTTCCCCCTTGTGAAGCGACCTTTTTGGCCTGTATCTCTATCTAGCGTAGCGCAGTCCAGTCAATAACAAAATAGGGTATTTGGGTCCCGCTTTGTTCTCGCTGGCATATCAGGAGCCGGTTTAGGTGCGGTTAACGGGATGACGACGTGCGAGGTCCACTGGAGGCCGTCAGGCGGGCGGGGCGAGTTCGAGTTCGTGCCCGCCGACTCGCTGATGGACCGGGCCATAGTCGTCGACTTCGACCACCTGAACGTCCGGATCGACGCCGAGGTCAGCGGGCGTTCCGCGCAGGGCAAGCCGCGCCTGCGTAAGCGGGAGCCGAACAACAGGCAGAAGCTGCACCTCCCCCAACTGGTCATGGCCGTCGCCGCGTTGCCCGAGCCAGCGCGTTCTGACCTGCTGCACGCGGTCGAGTTCCCGCTGGAGAACAAGGCCTTCGTGATGGACCAGATGGACTTCGACGTGGTCGAGGACGACGGCATCACGGCCGTCCTCTCGCCGCTCAGGGTGTCCATCCTGCACAGCGACTTCCAGGTGCAACTCGACGACAGGCTGAGGGCGATGGCCGAGGACCTCGCCAACATAGACGCGATCAGGACCCGCAGCCCTGAGCTGGCTGCGGCCGTCGAAGCCCACGCGGCAGAGGTCGCCAAGGGCGTGAACTCAAGCACGATCCGAAAGACCGCGGACAGGCTGATCGCGGTCAAGTCCGAGCTGTTCGGCCTGACCAACGCGGGCTCCGCGCACATGCTGGTCGAGGCGGACGCGAAGCCCGAGGTCGAGGCCGAGGAGATTACGGGCAAGGAGGGACGCATCCTCACGCGCCTGCACGTCTACAAGGAGCGCGACCGGAAGTTCGCCAAGCAGGTCCGCGACCACTACCGTCGCGCCAACGGCGGCAAGCTGGTCTGCGAGGCCTGCGGCACCGTCCCCGTCGACCTCTACGGCGAGGCCGGCGACAGGAGCATGGAGGCTCACCACAAGGTCCCGATCGAGGAACTACAGCCCGACAGCATCACGCCAGTCACTGAGATGGCGATGGTGTGCGCGACGTGCCATAGGGTCATCCACTCGGCCAAGCCCTGCCTGACAATCGAACAGGTCCGCGCCCTGATCGCGGGCCACGTGCCCTGAACGGTGGCCGACACGATCGACCCCGAGCGCCGCTCCCGGAACATGGCGAAGATCAAGGGGCGCGACACCAAGCCCGAGCTGCGCCTCAGGTCCGCTCTGCACCGGGAAGGTCTGCGGATCCTGGTCTGCCGCAAGGACCTGCCTGGTAAGCCCGACATCGTGTTTCCGCGCCAGCGAGTCGCCGTTCAGGTTCGGGGTTGCTTCTGGCACCAGCACCCCGAATGCCGAGCGGGGCGGCTCCCGACCTCAAGACTGGAATACTGGCGCCCCAAGCTGGAGGGCAACGTCCGGCGGGACGCCGAGAAGGACGAGGCCCTTCGGGCGTTGGGCTGGCGTGTCCTCGTGGTGTGGGAGTGCGATTTGAAGACGGACGCAGGCCTGGACCATGCGAAGGCCAAGGTGCGCGACGCGCTGGCGTCACATAAGACTGGGGAATAGCCTCTTGCCATTCAGGCACTTAGCCCGGACACGGTGTTCGAACGGCCCTGAGGCCGAATACTGTACCTATACGGTGTTTGAGTAGCTCGCACCCAGCCGAAACGTCGTCTAAGTGCTTGTTTTTATTGGCTCCGGCGGTAGGGATCGAACCTACGACCAATTGATTAACAGTCAACTGCTCTACCGCTGAGCTACGCCGGAACTTGTGCGCCCTATAACAATCCGATCTGACGAGGTCCAGAGGCATTGTGACAAAAAAATCAACTTGCGGGACACTGCGGTGAGGAGTGGCGAAAATGGCTGTTGGCGCACAGGGTGCCGTCGGGCACGACTAGCGATCTCTGCATCAAATCGATGAGATGCGCGAGCACATTTCGGCTGGCGGCAGGCATCAGCCGGGCGGGGGTGTCGGTGTAGATGCGCGTGGCGATATCGCCGGGTGTCAGCGGCCCGTCGTAGAGCGCGTCGAGAATCGCCTTCTCTCGGGTGCGGCGATGGGCGATGATCCAGTCAACACGCGCGGCGGGGTCGTCGATCGCAGCGCCATGCGCGGGCAGGAACCGCACCGCTCCGAGGCGGCGCAGCCGCGCGCAGGAGGCCATGAACTGGGTCAGATCGCCATCGGGCGGGGAGACGAGCGAACTGGCCCAGCCCATCACCAGATCACCGGTCAGCACCGTCTCGTCCATCGCAAAACACATGTGGTTGCCAAAATGCCCAGGTGTCCAGTGGGCGGTGATCGTCCAGCCGTCGCCCCGGATCCTTTCGCCATCACAGACCACGAGATCGGGGGCAAAATCCGCATCCACACCTTCGCCGCCGCCGATCAGTCCGGTTTCTGCCAGTGCCTGCATCATCGGGCTGCGTCCGGCCCCGGCATCACCATAGGCCAGCACCGGCGCACCGGTTTCCGCCGCAAGGCTTGCGGCAAGGGGGGAATGATCCAGATGGGCATGGGTGACGAGGATATGGCTGATCTCCTGTCCGGGTCCGAGCGCGCCCAGGATCGCGCGCAGGTGATCGGGGTCATCGGGGCCGGGATCGATCACCGCGATCCGGCGATCGCCGAGCAGATAGGTGTTGGTTCCCCAAAACGTCATCGGCGACGGATTGGCGGCAAGGATCCGGCGCAGGCCCTTGCCCATGTCCTGCGCGATCCCCACCGCCGGCTTTTCACCCTGATCAAGCTGCATGGCTCTTCCTTCCCTGCGCGCGCGCGGCTAGGTTTAGCCATGTTGAAGCGATGGCTCAAATCCTATCTGCCGCGCGGTTTGTTCGGGCGCGCGACCCTGATCCTGCTTTTGCCGGTGGTGACATTGGTGCTCGTCGTCTCGGTGGTGTTCTTGCAACGCCACTTCGAGGGGGTCACGCGGCAGATGGTGCAGACCGTGGTGCGCGAGATCCAACTGGTGCGCGCGGTCGAGGATCCGGCCATCGGCGCGGCGCTCGGCATGTCTCTCGGGGCGATCCCCGAGACCGCTCTGCCACCACGTGACATCCGGCGCTGGTATGATTTTTCGGGGGCCGTGGTCGTGCAGGAGATGCACCGGCATTTTCCCGATCTGGTCCGGGTGGCGCTGGTCGATGATACGGCCGTTCAGCTCTATTTCCGGGACGAGAGCGGGCTGGTCGAGATCACCGTCAACCGCCAGCATGTCTCGGCGCGCCGGCCGCATCTCCTGTTCGTCAATGTCGCGGGGTTCGGGGCGCTGATCACGCTGATCTCCTATGTCTATCTGCGCAATCAGCTGCGTCCGATCACGCGGCTTGCACGGGCGGCCGAGGCGTTCGGGCGCGGCCAGAATCTGCCCTACAAGCCTGCTGGTGCGGTCGAGGTGCGCGCGGCGGGCACCGCCTTTGTCGCGATGCGGGCAAGGATCGAGCGACAGATGGAGCAGCGCACGCTGATGCTTTCGGGGGTCAGCCATGATCTGCGCACGCCCCTGACCCGGCTCAAGCTGGGCCTTGCGATGATCGACGAGGCCGAGGCGGCACCGATGCTTCGCGATGTTGCGGACATGGAGCGGTTGCTGGACGGATTTCTGGATTTTGCGCGCGGGGAGCAGGCGGTCGAGGTCGAGCCTGTCGATGCGATTGCTCTGGTGCGGCAGGTTGTCGAGGATGCCGTGCGCGCCCAGTTGAATGTGTCACTGGGCGAGGTGCTTGGTGATGGCATGATTGATCTGCGCCCTGAAAGCATTCGGCGCGCGGTTGAAAACTTGATCAACAACGCGGTGCGCTACGGCACACGGGCCGAGGTGTCGGTTGTTATCACCGAGGCCGCTCTGCGCATTCGGGTCGAGGATGACGGGCCGGGCATCGCACCAGAGGACCGCAAGGAGGCGATCAAGCCTTTCGTCCGCCTCGATCCCGCGCGCAACCAGAACCGTGCCACGGGGGTTGGCTTGGGGCTGTCGATTGTGACCGACATTGCCCGGGTCCATGGCGGCGTTCTGCACCTCCAAGAAAGCCAGAGGCTGGGTGGTCTGTGCGCCGAGATCGTGATCGGGCGGCAGGCCGCTGGTGGTTGAGCGACTGGTCAGCCGGCCCGGCGTTCCTCAAAGCTGAGCGCGATAAAGCTCGGGAGGTGATCGCCCATGCCGAGGACTGTGCCACCGCCCTGCGCACCGCGCTCACGGTCAGGACGTCCACTGCTGCGCCTTTCGTTGCGTTGTGGGGCTTCGGGCGCGGCGACAGGCTCTGAGACCTCGGCTGTTTTCTCGACATCTGACGCCGGGATCGGCAAGGATGCCGGCCTGGCATCATCGGCCTTGTTGCGGCTGTAGGTCCGTCGGGGCCTGGCGGATTTTTCGGTTGGTGCCGCTTCGGGTTCACAACTTATCCGGGCAACAGCGAGCACCGGACCTTCGACCCTTGAAATCGGCTTGCGGATCAGCGCCTCTATCGCAGCAAGGTTCTTCTCGTCGCGCGGTGCGCAGATCATCAGGGTCTTGCCGCTGCGTCCGGCGCGTCCTGTGCGGCCGATGCGGTGGATGTAATCCTCGGGATGGCTGGGCACATCGTAGTTGAACACATGGCTGACCGCCGGCACATCGAGCCCCCGCGCGGCGACGTCCGAGGCGATCAGAAATCGCAGGGTGCCGGCGCGGAATCCGTCAAGCGTGCGGGTGCGTTGGCTCTGATCCAGATCGCCGTGGATCGGGGCCGCGTCATAGCCGTGCTTGACGAGAGATTTGGCCACGACATCCACATCCACCTTGCGATTGCAGAAGATGATGGCGTTGGTGCAGCCATCGCCTTCGCCGTCAATCATCGCGCGCAGCAGGTCTCGTTTCTCGGTATCGGCGTTTTCGCGGCGAGAGGGTTTGAACATGACCACGCCCTGTTCGATAGTCTCCGACGCGGTGGCCTGACGGGCAACTTCGATCCGTTCGGGCGCTGACAAGAAGGTGTTGGTGATCCGCTCGATTTCGGGCGCCATGGTGGCTGAAAAGAACAGCGTCTGGCGGGTAAAGGGCGTCAGACTGAAGATCCGTTCGATATCGGGAATGAAGCCCATGTCGAGCATGCGGTCGGCCTCGTCTACCACCATGATCTGCACGCCAGTCAGCAAGAGCTTGCCACGCTCGAAATGATCGAGCAGGCGGCCCGGCGTGGCGATCAGCACGTCAACGCCCTTGTCGATGAGCTTGTCCTGTTCCTTGAACGAGACACCGCCGATCAAGAGTGCCTTGGTCAGTTTGAGATATTTCGAATAGGTATCGAAATTCTCGGCGACCTGAGCGGCCAGCTCGCGCGTCGGGCAGAGAACGAGGCTTCGCGGCATGCGCGCCCGCGCCCGGCCATGGGACAGGATCGAGAGCATTGGCAGAGTGAAGCTCGCGGTCTTGCCGGTCCCGGTTTGGGCGATGCCCAGCACGTCGCGCCCGGCGAGGGCAGGCGGGATTGCCCCGGCCTGAATGGGGGTTGGCACTTCGTAGCCCGCGTCTTCGACGGCTTTGAGAACCTTGGGATTCAGATTCAGATCAGAAAATTTTATCATGAGTATCCGTTTGTTACGGACACAATTCTGGCCCGCGCATCTGTCGCCGGGTCGGGCCCCTCCTGGGCCTGTGGTTCTCCACATGGATGACCCGCTTGGCTGCGTTTATCGCAAGTGCAGGGGCGGGTCAATGTGGGCCGTTGTCTTGTGGTTTCAGATTGCCCCAAGGATGGATCTCCTGGGCTGAGGCGCGCAATAAGTGCTGGAGATCGAAACTGTTACCCGAACTGCGGGAAGTGTCGCTTGCGTTTCGCGTCATGGTCGAGCGCATGGAGGTGAAGATGCCCCAGTGCTTCAAGGCGGGAACGCAGATCAGGGTTTGCCGTGCAGACTTCGGCAAAGAACTGGCGTAGCGCGGCCTCGCCACCGTCTTGTTCAAGCTTTTGGAAGAGCGCGTTCATGTTGAGTCCGGTGCCGCCCGACAGCGGTGCCGGCTTGAGTTCGCTACGATAAGAGCCATCGCTCAGGCGAAACCGGTAAGTCTCCCACCAGTGCTCCCAGTCCGCCGCATGGAGGTGGCAGAGCAGCGTCTCGGGCAGGTCCGCGGGGGCGTCATCCTTTAGACCATTGCGAAACGCGTTATGGATCCGCAAGCTGAGTCCGGTCGGCCCGGTGCGGATTAGGACCTTGCCTGCGACATGGCTGAGAAATCCACCGTTGAGATGCGGGCCAAAGACCGGGTAGATCGCATCGGTCTCTTGGCGACGGCGATCGGCAGGCACCGCGCAGGCCTTGAACCATCGCAGACCAGGGGGGGGCGGATCAGCGGGATCGGATGCCATCGCCTCGATGGGGCGGATGCGGGCGCTCAGGGTGCGCGCGGGCAGGGCGGCCAATTGGGCCGCCAGCGGGCGCGCGGGCCAGAGGAATTCGTCAACGTCAAAATGGCCGAGCCAATCGACCTCGGGGTCTTGGTTGAGGCAATGCGTGGCATTGATCGACTGGCGCGGCTGGTGCGCCCTTGGGCGTCCGTTGCGGCGGCGTTGCCAATAGGCGTCATCGCACAGGATCACCCTGCACGCGGGATGGCTGCGCAGCGCCGCCTCGGCCTCGGGATTGGCAGCATCTAGATAGACATGCACACGATGCGCCCCAAGATCGAGATGATGGGCGACAAAGTTCAGGATATCGCGGGCTGGGGCCTTTATCGTGGCGACCACGCCCCATGTCGGTGCGCTGCTCATGCACACAACATGCGGTCAGGCCGTCCGGGGCGCAAGGCGCTGCGTGACGCTCAGTCGAATTTGCGCGAGGGGGCGAGAACGGTGGCTTCGCCGATCAGGACCTTCTTGCCATTGACGAGGCAGCGGCAATCGAGTTGCACCCGCCGCTTGCCGTGGTCGATGCCGATCACCTCGACCTCGGCATGGACCATGTCGCCGGGGCGTACGGGGGCCAGAAACTTGAGCGTCTGGCCCATGTAAACCGTGCCATGGCCGGGAAGCTGTTCGCCGATCACGGCTGAAATCAGTCCGGCCGTCAGCATGCCATGGGCGATACGGCCCTCGAAGATCGTGTCCTGCGCATAGGCGTCATCGAGATGCACCGGATTGCGGTCGGTCGATACCTCGGCGAACATCTCGATGTCGCGGTCTGTCACGACTTTGCGCAGATGCCGGGTCATGCCCATTTCGATGTCCTCGATGCAGATCGTGCCACGTGGCATATTGTCCAACATTCGCCCCTCCGGGTGTTTGATGCGCAACTTTAAGGCGCTGAAATGATCAAAGTTGGAATTTTATTACTTTGCGGATGCAGAAAAATCAAGATTTTTCTGTCAGCGCAAAAAGCCTATGGAAAAAGTGGGGGAGGAATTTTCCTTTTTAAGGTAATCGTTTAGAGCATCCGGCTCTGGCTGGTGCGACGTTTTGGTCTCTGACGTGGCGAGGCCACCCGAAATGAAGAGAGAATCGATATCCTCACCCATCGCCCCCGCGATATCCGTGTGCACCCCGTCGCCTATCGCCAGGATGCGGGCATTATCAACATCCCGCCCGAGCGCGGTCAGCCTGCGCCGCGCCAGATCATAGATCGGCGGATGCGGTTTGCCGAAATAAAGGCTCGTGCCCCCCATCTCGGTGTAAAGCCGGGCAAGGGCGCCGGCGCACCATTCCCGCACCTCGCCGCGATCGACGACGATATCGGGATTCGCACAGAGCAGTTTCAAGCCCTTCTGCTTGGCGTAGAGAAACTGTGGGCGCATCACCGCCGGATCGGCCAGAGGATCGAACGGACCAGCACAGACGATGCCCTCTGCCTCCTCCAGCGCAACGCGGCGGATCGCCACCGGGGCATCGATAACCTGCATCGGATCAAAGAATATTTCTTCATGCGGTTGTCCGATAAACCAGACCTTCTCGCCCACGGCACCGCGAAACATGGCGGCGCGGGCGCTGTCGCCGGAGGTGGCGATGGTGTCCCAGGCGTCGTCAGGCACGCCGAAATGCCGCATCTGACGCTCGACGTCGTTGCGCGGGCGCGGCGAGTTTGTCACCAACACCACGGCACCGCCCCGAGCGCGATAGGCCTGAAGCGCTGCCACGGCGGCCGGAAAGGCGCGCACCCCGTCATGCACACAGCCCCAAAGATCGACAAAGAGCGCATCATAGTGTTGGGAAATCTCGGACAGGGCGGTGACAATTCGGGTCATCAAGGGCTCCGGCTGGCTGAAAACTGGCGCAGATATGGCAGGCGCTTGCTGGTTTGACCAGCCACATGACATGGGGTCATGGACCCGGAAAGGGAGCAGAGCGTCAATCCTTGTGCGGGCGCACGATGTGATAGCCACCGCTGAGATAGGCCAGCGGCATTTCGCCCGCGATGGTCAACCGCGTTACGCTGCCAATGCAGATCGCGTGGCTGCCATGGTGCATCTGATCGGTCAGGATGCAGGAAAAGGCCGTGGCGCGAGGCAGAATCGGACCATGGACATCGGCGGTCAAATCCAGCCCTCTGAAGCGCTCTGCGGAATCAACGGGAGAGGGCCCGGCGAAGGCGCGGGCGATCTCGACGGCATCTTCGGGCAGGACGTTGACACAAAAGCCGCGGTTTTCCGTCACGCGCCGCGCGATCTGGCTGTCAGAGCGCAGACAGACCAGCACCGACGGCGCATCGGCCGAAAGCGACGTAAAAGCGCTGACCGTGGCCCCGGCAAGACCAAACGGGCCATCGGTGGTCACAACCGTGACTGTGGCTGCAACCTGACGCATCGCTGCAATGAAAGCGGCACGTTCCACGCTCATCGGTGCGGTCTGTTGCGGCGAGCGGTCAATCCTGTGCCTCCTTTCCATGAGGGCCGTGGCCCTGCAATGCCGATGTAGCGTTTGAGTGACTGGCTTTCAAACTTTTAGTCGGTTCGGCGCAACACCTTTCAGGCGCGGCCAGCCTCGGAGGAGAGCATCAGCGCTGAAATTCCAAGACTAGCCAAAGCGGCGTCCCATTTCTCCGCATCAGTGAGGCGAAAGACCAGATCGGGATCGGCATCCGTCGTCAGCCAGCCGTTCTGCCCGAGTTCGGATTCGAGTTGGCCCGGCCCCCACCCGGCATACCCCAGCAGGACGAGGGCCTTGTCGGGGCCGCGCCCTGCTGCCAGATCCTCAAGGATATCGAGCGTTGCCGTCATTGCGAAGGCGTCGGTCACGTCCAATGTTGAAATCGCGGAATGATAACCTTGGTCATGGAGCACGAATCCGCGTCCCTGTTCGACTGGCCCCCCGAAATAGACCGGCAGGTTGCGGGTCTGCGACGTGATCTTGACCGACAACTGGGTCAGCAGGTCACGCAGCCGCAAATCATGCGTCGGTTTGTTAATGATAAATCCCATAGCACCCTCAGGCGAATGCGCGCACAGAAAGACAACTGCCGTAGCAAAGCGCGGATCGCCCATGCCCGGCATCGCAATCAGCAATTTTCCGGTCAGGTCCATGGCCTCGGATCGGAGCGATTGGGTCTCTTTCATCCGTCAAGAATGGCCCTCGCGGGCGAGGGGCGCAAGGCATTGCAATGACGCAGGGGATGTTTTCTCGCTCGAATGTGAGTTGGCTTTTGGTCTGAAATGCCCCATGTCACGCGCATGATCGTCAAGTCTATCGCCACGTTGTTTTTGCTTGCGGCCTCATTGGTTGGCCCCGCCCCGACAAGAGCGGGAAGCGATATGGTGCAGGTGAGCATCCTGCCCGGCTGGCGGATGGCGGATGGCACCCATATGGCGGCGCTGAAATTCACGCTGGAGAATGGTTGGAAGACCTATTGGCGCGCACCCGGCGAGGCGGGCATCCCGCCACGATTCGACTGGAACGGCTCGCGCAATCTGGACAGTGTCTCGGTTGAATGGCCAACGCCGAAACAAACACTGACCAACGGAATGCACACGATCGGATACGAGCATGATCTGGTTCTGCCGGTGCGTCTCACCCCGGCGCAAGGCGGTCAGCCAATCCTGTTGAGGGCGCAGATCGAGATCGGAGTTTGCAGCGACATCTGTGTGCCGGTGTCCAAGGCTGTGATGATGGATTTGCCGTCCGATCAGACACGACCTGATCCCCAGATCGCCGCTGCATTGGCCGCGCGCCCCTACAGCGCCGCCGAGGCGGGGGTCTCGCGCGTGGCCTGCCGCATCACCCCGATTGACGGTGGCCTGAGGGTTTTGGCCGAAGTCGACATGCCGGTGATGGGCAAGAATGAAGTCGTTGTGCTGGAAACTGACAATCCGAGCCTCTGGGTGACGCAGCCGCAAAGCAGTCGCAAGGGCAATCACCTGCGAGCCGAGGCCGACATCTTCCACGCCGAAGGTCGTGGTTTCATGCTCAACCGGGCCGGGCTGCGGATTACCATCCTGAGCAGTGGGGATGCGGTGGATATTCGGGGCTGCTCAGGCACCTGACGCTGTCAAACCGATTTGGGCCGCGGTGCCCGACAATCCGGCAGGGCAATGTTGGCGACTTGCTCGGAAATCGGATCATTCACAAGCGGATGCGCCTGCGCTCTGAAATCTGATGGGTCGCGCACTTTCTGCCATCGGTTATCGGCAAAAACCTCGAGCGCGGCATAGCGGGATTTGTAGTCCATTTTCGGGCTGCCCGGCACCCAGTAGCCGAGATAGACGTAAGGCAGGTCGTTCTCGCGCGCGACGTTGACATGATCCACAATTATGTAGCTGCCAAGAGAAGCTTGCTGATTTTCCGGCTCATAGAAGGAATAGACCATGCTGACCCCATCATCGAGAATATCGGTGAGGCAGACCGCGACAAGCTCGCCGGTGTTGGAATCGGTGTATTCCACGACTCGGGTCCGAATCGGTGTTTCCTCGACCATCGCGGCAAATTCGAACGTATCCATATCGGCCATGCCGCCGTTGGCGTGCCGGCTTGCGAGATAGCGCCTGAAGAGAGCATATTGAGTTTCCGTGGCCCATGGCGATGTCACCCGGCGACGCAGATGCGCGTTGTGACGCAGGGCACGTCTCTGGCTCTTGGACGGGACAAACTCTGCCACATTGATACGCGCCGAGAGGCAGGCCGCACAATCGGCGCAGGACGGTCGGTAGAGCACGTTCTGCGAGCGGCGGAAGCCCTGTTTAGACAAGCCGTCATTCAGGCGTTGCGCCCCTTCACCCTGTAGCGCTGTAAAGAGCTTTCGCTCCATGCGCCCCGGCAGATAGGGGCAGGGTTGCGGTGCGGTCACATAGAATTGTGGCGCAATGGGAAGTGTGTGGCGCATGACGCGGGTCTGTCCATGATGCGAAGTAGCGCGACGATAACAACGATGTGTGCGTCCGCCAAGAGGCTTGTCATGCCCCGGTTACATTGCCGCGCGGCGATTGATTGCGACGGTGCCCAGCACCAGGTCGCTCAATCCCTGCGCGCGTGGTCCCGTCAGCATCAGCACGATGGAAATGACCTGAAGGATCGTCAATGAAAAGGAAAGTGTGAACCCGAACGTGTGCGCGAGGGCCAGTCCCAGATCGAAGCGCGCGCCGCTGGCGTCACGAAATTCGATTGCGGTGAGGCGCATGCCCCAGGTGGCCGAGGATTGCGCGAGGGTAACGACGCGGTAGACAAATCCCACCACCAACATCAGCACCGGGAAAAACAGGAGCCCGGTAAAGGCCGTGAAGGGCAGGATCGCAAGGCAGATCACCACGATCACAAGGGTATCCACGACAAAGGCGATGAGCCGCTTCGTGGGCACGTCGGCGTAGAATTCGGGCTGCGTGTCCGGGTCGGGAAGATGCCAGGTGAGGTCAGCCATTGGGTCCATAGCCTGATGATGTTGCTTCCCCAACATTGGGCGAGGCCGGACGGTTTGCAAGGGATCAGGCGGTGAACTCTGCCAGGGTCGCACCGGAAATCCGCAACAGGGTCTCTGGAGCGATGCCAAAGAGATGCCGCGGCGTCCCCGCTGCCGCCCAGACCTTGTCAAAGCGCAGAAGGCAGGGATCAAAGAAGGCGCGTGGCGGCGTCAGATGTCCGATCGGGGCTACGCCTCCGATGGCAAAGCCGGTTTGCGCCCGAATGAGCGCCGCATCTGCCTTGCCGAGTCGCTCCCCCGTCAGCGCGCTGGCGCGTTCATCATCGACGCGGTTGGTTCCAGACGTGACAAAAAGGATCGCCCTGCCGCTGGCTGCGCCGCGAAAGATGATCGACTTTGCAATCTGCGCCACATCACAGCCGACAAGATCTGCGGCCATCTGCGCGGTGGTGGCATCGCCGGTCTCGACTGGCAGGCTCTCGACACCAGCAGCTTGCAGGGCGAGGATCACGCGGCGCAGGCTCTTGCTCATCGTTGTCTCCTCGATTTGCCACAGTATCCCAAGGCGTTCGGCCATTGACCAGGCCTCTGGGCCTTGTATCACTGAGGCCATGAGTTTTGCCAGCCGCCTCACCCGTCTGCCACGCCCCTATGACCCGGCCGAAGGCGCGGAGGCGCGCGCCGCGCTGCCCGAGCTTTCCGGTGATCTTGCGGATCTGATAGTCGGCGCCGGCGGGTGCAGTCCCTATCTCAAATCTCTGATCCTGCAAGAGGCGGATTGGCTGGCGGGGGCGCTTGAAGCCCCTGAAATGGCATTGGAGGCGGTGTTTGCGGGGTTGCACGAGACGTCTGGCCACAGTCTCGCCGTGGCCCTGCGTGCGGGCAAGAGGCGCGTGGCTTTGCTGACCGGATTGGCTGATCTGGGCGGCGTCTGGTTGCTGGAGGAGGTGACGGGTCATTTGACCGACTATGCCGATCTGGCCTGCGAGTTGGCGCTCCGGGACGCCATTGCCGCGGAAATCCGTCGCGGCAAGCTGCCCGGCCTGAGCGAGGATGCAATCGCCACGGCGGGCGGCATGGTCGTTCTGGCCATGGGCAAGATGGGCGCGCGCGAGCTGAATTACAGTTCGGACATAGATCTCATTTGCCTGTTTGACGAGACCCGTTTCGCGCGCGCCGATTTTCACGACGCGCGCGGAGCCTTTGTGCGCGCCACGCGGAAGATGTCGGCGATGCTGAATGATCGCACCGCCGAGGGCTATGTGTTTCGCACCGATTTGCGCCTGCGCCCCGATCCGAGCGTCACACCGGTCTGCATGGCGATGATGGCGGCCGAGACCTATTACGAGAGTCTCGGACGCACCTGGGAACGGGCCGCCTACATAAAGGCGAGACCCTGCGCGGGCGATCTTGCGGCCGGTGCGGCATTTCTCAAGCGGCTTACCCCATTTGTCTGGCGCAAGCATCTGGATTTTGCTGCGATCGAGGATGCACACAACATGCGCCTTGCGATCCGTGAGCATAAGGGTCTGGGCGGTGCGCTTTGCCTTGAAGGGCACGACATGAAACTGGGGCGCGGTGGCATTCGCGAGATCGAATTCTTTACCCAGACCAGACAGTTGATCGCGGGCGGTCGCGATGCCGATCTTCGGGTGCGCGGCACGGTGGACGGGCTTGCCCGGCTGGCGGAAAAGGGTTGGGTGCCACCGGATGTGTCCAGCACGCTGACCGCTCATTACCGTGCGCATCGCGAGGTCGAGCACCGGGTGCAGATGCTGCGTGACGCGCAGACCCATCTCTTGCCTCAGTCGTCCGGGGAATTCGATCGCCTTGCTGCCTTCATGGGATGCGAGACCGCCGCTCTGCGCGCGGGGATCAAGGCGCGGCTCACCGAAGTGCATGATCTGATCGAGGACTTCTTCGTGCCCGGAGAAACCGCCGAGGCGGATGTGGCAACCAAGGCGCTCGATAGCGCCGTGATGGCCCGCTGGCCCAGCTATCCGGCGCTGCGGTCGGCACGTGCGGTGCAGATCTTCAAGCGGTTGAAGCCCGATATTCTCGCGCGGCTCGCGCGCACCTCCAACCCGAACGAGGCATTGGTGGCCTTCGACGGATTCATCGCTGGCCTGCCGGCCGGGGTCCAGGTGTTTTCGCTCTTCGAGGCCAATCCGCAGTTGATCGACCTTTTGGTTGACATCGTCGGCACCGCACCCGCTCTGGCAGAGTATCTTGCGCGCAATGCCGGCGTGTTTGATGCGGTCATTGCCGGCGATTTTTTTGCACCTTGGCCAGGGCGCGCGGCGCTCGAGGCGGATTTGCAGGCACGGCTTGCAACCGAGACGGACTACGAACGCATCCTTGATGCGGCGCGCCGTTGGCTGAAGGAATGGCATTTCAGGATCGGGGTGCACCACCTGCGCGGGTTGAGTGATGCAGACCTTGCGGCGACGCAATATGCCGATCTCGCGGCGGCGGTGATCGGAGGGGTCTGGCCCCTCGTGCTGGGGCAGTTCGCGCAAAAGCACGGTGCGCCACCGGGGCGAGGGGCCGTTGTCCTGGGGATGGGATCGCTGGGGGCGGAGCGGCTCAATGCCGGGTCCGATCTCGATCTGATCGTGATCTATGACGCGCAGGGCGTCGAGACTTCTGACGGGCGGCGTCCGCTGGCGGCGCGGCCCTACTATGCGCGGCTGACGCAGGCTATGATCACTGCGCTGACGGCGCCGATGGCCGAGGGGCGGCTCTATGAAGTGGATATGCGCCTGCGGCCTTCGGGCAATCAGGGGCCGGTCGCGACCTCCTGGAAGGCGTTTCAAGACTATCAGCAAGGCGAGGCCTGGGTTTGGGAACATCTGGCGCTGACGCGGGCGCGGGTGATCACCGGCGCGCCGGATCTGGGTCAGGATGTCGAGGCGTTCCGGGTCAGGCTCTTGGCCGAGAAGGCCGCCGCCGATCAGGTCCTCAAGGAACTGGACACGATGCGCGACCGGATCGCGCGGGCAAAACCGCCTGATGGGCCCTGGGATGTCAAGCTGGGCCAAGGACGGCTACTGGATCTGGATCTGGTGGCGCAGGCGGGCAATCTGATGGCGGGACAGGCGAGCCGGGATGTTGCCTCGGGCCTCGCGGGCGGTGTCGCAATCGGTTGGCTGAATGACGCCGACAGTATAGCACTGACGCGCGCCTACAGGCTTTGCTGGAAGGTGCAGATGGTAACCCGGCTGATCAGCGACAAGCCGTTGGCGCCGGAGCAGATCGGCGAGGGCGGATCAGCGTTTCTATTGCGTGAAACCGGACGCGAGGACATGACGACACTGAGGACCGAATTGGAGGCAGCTTGTGAGGCCGCCGCCGGGGTCATAACCGCAGCGCTGCAGCGTCTGCCGTCGAGGATGTGAGATAGTGGCACGCGATCTGATCGATCCCAAGGGTCTGATTTCAGAGGCCTACCGCATCGAGGGGATTGGCCCGGGAGAATGCCGCTCGATCTTTCTCGATTGGGCGCTGTCGTTGCCGGAGGGCCAGACCGTTTCCAACGCGCTAGGCATTCTCCTCGCGCGACATGCCCAAGAGCATCCCGAACATCCGATGACAGAGGTCTTGCGCCTTGCCACCACTGTGCCCGAGACACCCCGTCGCCGCGGTGGTTGGCGGGGGCGGCCAAGGAACACTTAGCCGATGACCGAAGCAGCCTTGAGTTGCAAATGGTGAGGATTGCGACACGATTTCCGTGCAAAATCGGGCTTTTCCTGCGGACTTGTACAAAAAACATGGATATTACGAAACAATAGTGTATGAGCGCGGCTTGAAATGTGCGTCACGTCGCGTGGATCACGACAGGCACAGGATGTTATCGGTTTGGTATTCAATGGTGAGTGAGGGCCATGGGTGAAGTTGTGAGTGTCGTTCGTTGCATGGCGGTTGCCTTCCTTTCGCTCGGCCTGACGGCGTGCGATTCACCACCGACCTCGACCAGAACCGTCGCGCCGCAGGTTGTGGCGCAGGTGCCTGCGCCTCTTCCCATCAATGTGCGTGAAATTCGCGTGCTGGTGCCGGAGGCGCTTTCGGTTTCGGAGGCCAACCTGTTTTATCCCGTCGGGGATATTGTCTGGCGTGAAGACCCGCCGGGGGACCGGCGCGCGCAGGTCAGGACCATCTTTGCGCGGGCCATGAAGCAGGGCGTTGCTGCCCTGCCAAAGGGGTCCATTCCAGTCATTCTTGACGTGCAGGTCACGCGCTTTCATGCGTTGAGTGAAAAAGCCCGCTACACAGTGGGTGGCGTGCATGCGCTGCAATTTTACTATGTGCTGCGCAATCCAGAAACCGGCGAAGCCTATGGTGCGCCGAAATTCGTCAAGGCGGATTTCAAGGCGCTTGGCGGACAAGCAGCGATCGATGCAGAACGCACGGGGATCACTCAGAAAAAGCGCATCACCGAACATCTTGCGCAAGTCATTCAGGATGAATTGAGGGATCCTGACGGCTATCATGCGGAGGCGCTTGGCCTGATCGGGGCGCTTAATCAGCTGTGATCTTTCCTTGCCCGCGGAAACGGGATAGGGGAAGGCGATGAAAACGCTTCCCTATCCGGTCATCCGTTTGCGTCCGACCGCAGAGGCGCGCACCATTCGCCATGGTGCGCCTTGGGTCTTTGACAATGAGATCGTGGCCGACCGGCGCACACGTGCGCTTGCCCCGGGCACCATCGCCTTGCTTGAGGATCACGACCGCGTTCCCTTGGCCCTTGTGGCAGTGAATCCCACGTCGCGCATCATGGCCCGGGTGCTCGAGCGGGACGTGACGGCGCGGATCGACCACGACTGGCTGGCGGCGCGTCTGGCGCGCGCCCTCGAGATGCGCGAACGGCTCTATGATGCGCCGTGGTATCGGCTCGTTCATGCCGAGGCCGATGGTCTGCCGGGGGTTGTGATCGACCGCTTTGACGACATCGCGGTGCTCCAGCCGAACGCGGCCTGGGCCGAGGCGTTGTTGCCCGAACTGGTTCTGGCGTTGCAGGCGGTGACGGGGGTGGCCACTGTGCTCAAGAATGCCTCGGGCCGCACCCGCACGCTTGAAGGGCTGGATGATGCAAGCGTGGTTCTGGCCGGCAGCGCTCCGGAGGCTGCGGTGCCGGTGCCGATGAATGGGGCGATCTACATGGCCGATCTGATGGGGGGTCAGAAAACCGGCATCTTCTATGATCAACGTCCCAATCACGTCTTTGCCGCGCGTCTTGCGCGGGGCGCACGGGTTCTGGATGTGTTTTCGCATGTGGGCGGTTTCGCTCTGGCGGCCCTCGCCGCAGGGGCCGAGCGTGCGCTCGCAGTGGACGGATCTGAACCCGCGCTGGTGCTGGCCGCCCAGGGAGCCCTCCGGATGGGGGCGAGCGACAGGTTGACAACGCGCAGGGGCGATGCCTTCGACGTCTTGACCGCACTGGCCGACGACGGAGCGGAATTCGATCTGGTGATCTGCGACCCGCCCGCCTTCGCGCCCTCGAAAAAGGCCCTGGAGGCGGGTCTGCGCGCCTATGAGCGGGTGGCGCGGCTGGCCGCGCCGCTGGTCGCGCCGGGGGGGTATCTTTGTCTCTGCTCCTGCTCACATGCGGCGGATCTGACGAAATTCCGGGCCGCCTGCACGCGGGGTATCGGGCGCGCGGGGCGCAGCGGTGCGCTCATTCATACAGGCTTTGCCGGGCCGGATCATCCGCTGCATCCCGCGCTTGCCGAGAGTGGCTATCTCAAGGCGCTGTTCTACAGGCTATGAAGGTGCTGCTCGACACCTGCGTGATCTATCCGACCGTGATGCGTCAAATGATCCTTGGTGTAGCCGGGGCAGGAGCCTTTACCCCGCTCTGGTCCGAGCGGATCATCGGCGAATGGCTGCACGCGGCGGCAAGGCTCGGACCGGAAGCGCAGGCGCAGGCAACCGGTGAGGCGGCGCTGATGGCGGCGCGCTGGCCCAAGGCGAGCGTCCGGGCCGCACCCGATCTGGAGGCGCGGCTATGGCTGCCGGACCCAAGCGACATGCATGTTCTGGCCGCCGCGATCACGGGTTCCGCGGACGGGATCCTCACCCTCAACGCCCGCGATTTTCCGCGCGATCTGCTGGCGGAGGAAGGGCTCTGGAGGGCCGATCCGGATGCGTTCCTGCATGGGATCTGGGTGGCGCAACCTGCACTGGTCGCGGCGGTGGCGCGGCAGATTCTGGCCGAGGCGCGGCGGTTTTCCAAGGCAGATTGGCAAATGCGACCGCTCTTGAAGAAGGCGCGCTTGCCGCGGCTGGCAAAGGCTCTGGATGATCTCTAGACGCGGGGCGGGGGGCGAGGGTCTGAAATTGGGTATTTTTGCCAAGAAGAAGGGTTCAGCGCAACATCGTACGCATCGCCTGATCCAGCCCTGCGAGGGTCATGGGAACCATTCGATCCTCGAAGATGTCGCGGATCATGCGGATCGATTGGGTGTGGTCCCATGCCTCGCGCGCCACCGGGTTGATCCAGACATGACTGGGCCATTGCGCGCGGATGCGTTCCAGCCAGATCTGACCAGCCTCGGCATTCCAGTATTCATTGGCGCCTCCCGGATAGGCGATCTCGTAGGGGCTCATGCTGGCATCGCCGACGAAGATGCATTTGTACTCTGATCCATAGGTGCGCAGCAGTTCAGCGGTCGGGGTCTGGGCGTCCCAGCGGCGGGCATTATCGCGCCAGACGCCTTCGTAAAGGCAGTTGTGGAAATAATAATGTTCCAGATGCTTGAATTCGGCGCGGGCAGCGGAAAAGAGCTCTTCCACCACCTTGACATGCGCGTCCATGCTGCCGCCGACATCGAGAAAGAGAAGCACCTTGACGGCGTTTCGGCGCTCTGGCCGGGTCTGCACGTCGAGATAGCCATGCTCGGCCGTGGCGCGGATGGTACCGTCGAGGTCGAGCTCTTCGGCGCTGCCGTCACGGGCCCATTTGCGCAGGCGCTTGAGGGCCAGTTTTACATTGCGGGTGCCAAGTTCAACATTGTCGTCGAGATTGCGGAACGCGCGCCTGTCCCAGACCTTGACCGCGCGTCGGTGGCGCGAGATGTCCTGTCCGATGCGCACGCCTTCGGGATTGTAACCATAGGCGCCAAAGGGCGACGTGCCCGCCGTTCCGATCCATTTCGAACCGCCCTGATGACGGCCCTGCTGTTCCTTGAGGCGTGCCCTCAACGTTTCCATCAGGGTCTCAAAGCCGCCAAGCGCCCGGATTTCAGACATTTCTTCGGCGCTGAGGTGCTTTTCGGCGAGCTTTTGCAACCAGTCCGCTGGAAGATCGATCGCCTTCAGCACATCGTTTGCGCTCAGCGTCTCCAATCCCTTGAAACTGGTGGCGAAGGCGCGATCAAAGCGGTCGATATGGCGCTCGTCCTTGACCATGGCGGCACGCGCGAGATAGTAAAATCCCTCGACGTCGTAGGTGACAAGTCCTGCGGCCATCGCCTCGAGAAAGGTCAGGTATTCGCGCAAGCTGACCGGCAGGCCAGCCTTGCGGAGCGTGTCGAAGAACGGCAAGAACATTGCGTCACATCGCGCTGCGATGAATGGCGAGCGTGGCAAAGAGCCCGACAAGGGCAAAGATCAGCGCATAGACAAAGGCATATTGCAGCACATCCGCCAGTCTGCCCTTGCGCCGGCGCGCCAGAATTGCACCGGTCACAGCGCCCAGAATTGCACCAAGAATGACGATCATCGCTTACCCGTTCGGTCCCTTGAGCGGATTGAGAGCGCTCATGTCGCGAAGCTTGGCCTGCACCGCCCAGTCCGCGCCGTAGCCGTAACGCGCCCAGCCCAGACTGTCCAGCCTGACGGCCTCAGCCTCGGCGGAGCGGCCTGTGACATCGAGCGCTTCTGCCTGAAGCAGCATCAGCGTTGTCAGGAGCGCTGCGTTCTCATAGCGTTTGGCAGTGGCCAGATGCGGCTTGACGCGCAGCAGCGCCTCCTCGCCACGCCCTTGGGTGATTGCATAGGCTGACAGTTGAGCCGCAGCAAAGGCACGATGCAGGTCCATACCGGAATGGCGCTGGTAAACGAGGTCCGCAGCGGCAAACTGTTGGGCAGCAAGAGTGCCATTGCTGCCTTGAATGAGACGGCCAAGCGCGAAATGGCTGAATCCGAGGCGATGATCGTCCCAGCCACTTGCCTGCGCGATGCGCAACGCCTCAAGGGCGGCTGCACGGCGTCTTGGCAGACTTGCGCCGGGGCCGAGGGCGGTCTGGATCGCATCAATCCAGGCGCGTGGCGTCTCGGGGGCAAATCGGGAGGGCAGGCCATTTCCGGCCGGGTTCAATCGGGTCAGAATTTCGGGCAGGCGGGCCGCCACCTCTTGCCGTGTCATTCCGACCTCAAGATCGTGGGCGTAATAGGCTCGCAGAATCAGCATGTCGAACCCGGTCAGCACGGCATGAACATTGTCATCATTGAACACACTGTCGGAGAGCCTGTAAAGATCGTTGAGCGGCCCGAGGGCCTGTGCAAGTTCCTCGTGCAGGCAATCGCGGGTTTCTTGCGGGCTCACATCATAAGGCACAAAGACCGCAAGACGCTCGCGGCGCGTGAGTTTTGTCCAGTCGGTCAGGCCGCGATTGCGGGCGACGCGATACTCCGAAAGGCTTGAAACATTGGGCACCACGAAACAGGCGGCCGTCGGCAGATGCCGGCGTATGGCGTCGCCGCTCACGGCTTCTATGGTGATGTTGGCCTGGCCCTCGCTGATGCGGCGAATGTCGAGGTTGGCTTCGCTGCGCAGCCTGTAGAGCAGACGATCGAGATCCGCCATGAGAGTGACCGGCGGCTTGCCCGTGACGCGCACCGTGATGGGCTCTTCGAAGCGCGACAGGACGGGCAGAGCCCGGCCCGATTCGAGCTGAAAGCTGAGATCGAGAATGTCGCGCGCGATCTCTTGGTTGCTGCGTGCGGCGCGCACCGGACGCGGATCGGGAAAGGTCCGCATCGGCGGCAGGCTGCTGGTCGCGCCGACGGCTGTGCGCGTCGGCGTCTCAGCGCCTCTCTCCCGACCTGGGCCGCACGCGGCGAGCATCAGGCAGGCCCACACGATCAGCCACCGCGCAGCGGCGCATAGTCTGTCTTGCATATCAAGGAAGCGAAGGTTCAAATCCCTGCCTATCGCTGCCGACGGGCCATGAAGGCGAGACGTTCAAAGAGATGCACATCCTGTTCATTTTTCAGAAGCGCGCCATGGAGTTTTGGCAGCGCGTCGGCCCCGTCCCGGCGCAAATCCTCTGGCGTCAGATCCTCGGCGAGGATCAGCTTGAGCCAGTCCAGAATTTCTGACGTCGAGGGCTTCTTCTTCAATCCCGGCTGGTCACGGATCTCGTAGAATTGGGTGAGTGCGGTCGTCAGAAGTGCCTGTTTGATGCCCGGATGATGCACCTCGACGATCTGCTTCATTGTCTCGGCGTCCGGAAAGCTGATGTAGTGAAAGAAGCAGCGCCGCAGAAAGGCGTCTGGCAGTTCCTTTTCATTATTCGATGTGATGATGATGACGGGGCGGTGGCGGGCCTTGATCGTCTCGCCGGTCTCGTAGACATGAAACTCCATCCGGTCGAGTTCCTGCAACAGGTCATTGGGAAACTCGATGTCGGCCTTGTCGATTTCGTCGATGAGTAAAACCACCTTTTCTGGGGCATCGAACGCCTCCCACAGCTTGCCGGGCTTGATGTAGTTGCGCACCTCATGCACGCGCGCGTCGCCCAATTGACTGTCGCGCAACCGGCTCACGGCATCGTATTCGTAGAGACCCTGTTGGGCGCGGGTCGTCGATTTGATGTTCCATTCGATCAGTCGCAGCCCGAGCGATTGCGCCACCTGACGGGCGAGTTCGGTCTTGCCTGTGCCCGGTTCGCCCTTGACCAGCAGAGGACGTTCGAGTGTGACGGAAGCATTCACCGCAACAGTCAGATCGTCGGTGGCGACATAGGCGTCCGTGCCTTTGAATTTCATCTGTTTTTCAATCCTGTTGAAACAGTTGGATGCAACTCTTCACCTTAGATTAGAGGCTTCGACAATTCACTTCAATGGGGCGTGATTGGCTAGTGACAATCCATGGAAGCAGGTGTAGAGGACCGCTCAAAGGCTTAAATGGTCTGAGGAGTTGAGAATGCCAGACACTGGCCTTGATGAGGGGATCGAGATGAAAGCCGAAGCGTTTTTGCCCGATGATTATCAACCAGCCGAAGATGAACCATTCATGAACGAACGGCAACTGGAGTATTTCCGCCGCAAGCTGATCCGCTGGCGGCTGGATCTGCTCGAAGGGAGCCGGGAAACCATCGAGGGCTTGCAGGACGGCACCCGTGCCATTCCCGATGTCACCGACCGCGCCAGCGAAGAAACCGACCGCGCCCTGGAATTGCGCACAAGAGATCGTCAACGCAAGCTGGTGGCCAAGATCGATGCGGCCCTGCGCCGGATCGAGAATGGCGAATATGGCTATTGCGAGATGACAGGTGAGCCGATCAGCCTGAAGCGGCTGGATGCCCGCCCCATCGCCACCATGACGCTGGAGGCGCAGGAGCGTCATGAGCGCCGCGAGAAGGTGCATCGGGACGACTGAACGCGAACGCACCCGCGACATGGGATTTGCAAGATGTAACGCGTCGGGGCTTTATCCCCGGCGCGTTTCGCTTCATGAAGGATCGCATGAGACTGGAGAGGTTGAGAGTTACAGTCATCGGAGCTGGCATAGGCGGGCTGGCGGTTGCGCGCACGCTCGCCTTGAGGGGCGCCGACGTCACGGTGCTGGAGCAGGCGCTCGAGATTTCAGAGGTCGGCGCGGGGTTGCAGATTAGTCCCAACGGCTTTGCCGTGCTGCGGGCGCTCGGGCTGGATGAGGCGGTGCGCGCGCTGGCGGTGCAGGCACGGGCGATCAGCTTGCGCGATTACAGGCGTGGCGAGGTGCTACGTCTCGATCTGCGTGCCCTCGACAATCAAGATTACTATTTTGTCCATCGGGCAGACCTGATCGAGGCTCTGGCAGAAGGAGCGCGGTCGGCCGGGGTCAGGCTTCACCTGATGCAAAGGGTGAGCCAAGTGGTTGCAGGTGAGCCGGCAGAAGTTCAGACCGCGAACGGGGCCTCTCGGTTGGCTGATCTGGTGATCGGGGCTGATGGGCTTCACTCGGTGGTGCGCAGCGCACTCAATGGTGACGCGACGCCGTTCTTTACCCGGCAGGTGGCATGGCGCGCGACGGTTCCCAATCAATGGGGCCGAGGACCCGAGGCGCAGGTCCATATGGGTCCGATGCGCCATGTGGTGAGTTATCCTCTGCGCGGGGGGCAGACGCTCAATCTGGTGGCGGTGCAGGAACGCGCGGCTTGGGCTGCGGAAAGCTGGAGCCAGACAGATGATCCGATGGCGTTGCGCGCCGCCTTTGCCGATTTTGACCATGATCTGCGCGTGCTTCTTGAGGCCGTGGAAGAGGTGCATCTCTGGGGCTTGTTCCGGCATCCAGTGGCAAAGGTCTGGCAGCGCGACGGCCTTGTCCTGGTGGGTGATGCTGGCCATCCGACGTTGCCCTTCATGGCGCAAGGAGCGTCCATGGCGCTTGAAGACGGTTGGGTTCTGGCCGACTCTCTGGCGGGAGAGGGCACGCTGGCGCGGCGTCTGGCACGCTATCAGGCACGCCGCGAGGCGCGGGTGCGCCGTGTTGTCGAGGCCGCGAACCGTAATGCGTGGAAGTATCACCTGTCCTTTCCACCCTTGAGATGGGCTGCCCATGCGGCACTCAGGGCCGGCGGCACATTGGCACCGACACGAATGATGCGGCAATTCGACTGGCTTTACGGCCATGATGTTACGCGGGACGTGGCCTGAGATTGATTGAGAACGGCAACATGCCATTCGATGTGGTCAGGCGTCGATCTCAACCCAGAGCGGCACGTGATCCGAGGGTTTGTCGCGGCTGCGGATCGCCTTGTCGATTCCACAATCGGTCATCAGATCCGCCGCCTGCGGGCTGAGCAGGAAATGGTCGATGCGGATTCCGTCATTGCGATTCCACGCCCCGGCCTGATAATCCCAGAAGGTGTAATGTCCCGGTCCCTGAACCCGTGCGCGAAACGCCTCGGTAAAGCCGAGATGGAGAATGCGGCGAAAGGCGGCGCGGCTCTCGGGCAGGGCGAGTGCATCCTCCCGCCATGCCTCTGGCCGGGTGGCATCCTCGTCCTGGGGGATGACGTTGTAATCGCCGCCCATCAGCACCGGTTCTTCGCTGGCAAGCAATTCGGCCGCCCGCGCCCTGAGGCGTTTCATCCAGGCAAGCTTGTAGTCGTATTTCGGCCCTGGCGCGGGGTTTCCGTTGGGCAGGTAGAGGCCGCAGATCCGCAAGGCGTGGCGGTTTCCCATGACGGTGCCCTCGATCCAGCGCGCCTGTTCGTCCTCCGCGTCGCCGGGTAGCCCGCAACGCAGGTCCTCGATCGGGCGCTTCGACAGCATCGCCACACCGTTAAAGCCCTTTTGCCCATGCGTCGCGACGCTATAGCCGCGCTCCTCGAAGATCGCACCGGGAAAGCTCTCGTCGGTGCACTTGATCTCTTGCATCAGCACCACGTCCGGTGCGGATTCATCGATCCAGTCGAGCAGCGCCGCCGCGCGGGCCTTGATCCCGTTGATGTTGAATGTGGCGATCTTCATGGCATCCTCCTGCGCCATAGCTTTGCAGATCGCGGCGGATCGAGACAAGGCGTTTGTGCGCAGGGGGAAAATGCCACGAAATTTCCCGACTTCGGAGACAATGAATTCTCATTTCAGACCTAATATCCTTTAAAAGAGGAGACCGAATCTCTTTCGGGAAACGAGTGCATGGCGATTTTCACCGACCAGACCATCGCAGGAAATTTCGATCCGGGCGCAACAGGCGTTCCGTTCAACGCGACGATTGTCACGATGACGATCAATGATGCGAATAACGATGGCGTCATTCGTCCCAATTCGGGCGACCAGATCAATGGCAGCAATGTCACCAGTGTCTGGGTGGGTGACACGATCACGATCAACTCGGTGCAGATCACCGGCGTTACCTTCTACACCGCCAATGGCGGCCGATTCTTTACGCCCAGTGACGGGTCTGTTCTCACCGACGGGACGATTACCGCGCGGACCTTTGTCTACAACAGCACACAATTCCCGGTCGGCGGCTTTGGCCCGCCCTGTTTTGTGGCCGGCACGCGGGTAAGCGTGCCCGGCGGCATGGCGCGGGTCGAGGATCTGACGGTTGGCGATCTGGTTCTGACTCAGGATCACGGGCCGCAGCCGATCCGCTGGATCGGTCAGCGCACCGTGCCCGGACGGGGTGCCTTTGCGCCGGTGCACATCAGTGTCGGCGCGCTTGGCGATCATGGCGAACTCTGGGTTTCGCCGCAGCATCGCATCCTGCTCAGCGACTGGCGCGCGCAGGTCTATATCGGAGAGGATGAGGTGCTCTGCCCCGCCCACGCCCTGATCAATGGCGATACGATCCATCGCGCGCCCTGCGATACAGTGATCTATGTGCATCTGATGTTTGACGCGCATGAGATCATTCTTGCCGAAGGTCTCGCGACCGAGAGCTTTATGCCCGGCGATTATCTGTGCCATGAGACCAGCGCCTTGCGGCAGGAGATCATCGCGATCTTCCCCGAACTCGATGAACGAAAGCCCGCAATGCCTGCGGCCCGGCGAACGTTGCGCGGCTACGAGGGCCTGCTGCTGGCGTCCTGAGACGGTTAAGACAGCCTGTCGCGCGTTTCAGTCAGATCGAGAAGGAAGTGCCGCAGCCGCAGGAACTGCTGGCATTGGGATTGTCGATCACGAAGCGCGCGCCGATCAGTTCCTCGCTGAAATCGATCGTGGCCCCGGCCAGAAACGGCAGCGACACGCTGTCCACGACTACCTGCTGGCCCTGCGATTCAAGAATCAGATCATCATCGGCGGGCTGGTCAAGCCGGATGTCGTATTGAAAGCCGGAACAGCCTCCGCCCTCAACTGCGACGCGCAAGGCCTGTCCCTGCACAGCTGCACCGATTTCGGCAAGTCGGGCAAAGGCGCGGGGCGTGACTTTGGGAGGCAGGTTCATGGCGGACTCCGCTGGTGTTTTGCGTTTCATCACGTTTGCAATATATGAGGGAAGGCAACCGGCGACAAGGAGTTGCACAATGACTGTCCGCTATGCCTCTGACCCCGCACTGACACGCGGTCGCCTGGTGCGCGAAGAGGAAAGCGCCTTTCGCTCTCCCTGGCAGCGCGACCGTGACCGGATCATCCATTCGAGCGCCTTTCGTCGCCTGAAACACAAGACTCAGGTTTTTGTCGAACATGAGGGTGATTATTTCCGCACCCGGCTCACGCATTCGATCGAGGTGGCCCAGGTGGCGCGCACGATTGCCGGAGCTCTCGGTCTCAACGCCGAGCTGACCGAGGCGGTGGCACTGGCACATGATCTGGGGCACACGCCCTTTGGACATGCGGGCGAGGAGACGCTGGATGCGCTGATGCAGCCCTATGGCGGCTTTGATCATAACGCCCAGGCGGTGCGGATCGTAACGGCACTGGAACGCCATTATGCCGATTTTGACGGGCTCAACCTGACTTGGGAGACGCTTGAGGGGCTGGCCAAGCATAACGGGCCGGTGACTGGTCCCTTGCCCTATGCGTTGGCCGAGTACAACCGTGGTCACGATCTGGAACTCGGCACCCATGCCAGTGCCGAGGCCCAAGTGGCGGCGCTCGCCGATGACATCGCTTACAACAACCACGACCTGCATGACGGCCTGCGCGCGCGTCTTTTCTCCGACGAGGACATCGGCGTCTTGCCCATCGTGCGGGATTGCTATGCCGAAGTGGACCGCCGTTACCCCGGCCTTGAACCAAAGCGGCGCAGACACGAGGCCTTGCGTCGGGTATTCGGGACGATGGTCGAGGATGTGATCGCCACCTCGCGCCAGAGATTGACCGAGGTCAACCCTGACTCTGCGGCAGAGGTGCGGCATCTTGGGGCTGCGGTGATCTGCTTTTCACCTGCGCTCTGGTCCGACCTTCAGGAGATCCGGGCCTTTCTCTTTGCTCGCATGTATCGCGCACCTGCGGTGAATGACATGCGCGAGCACGTGCATCTCGTGATCGGGGATCTCTTTCCCTTTTACATGAAAGAACCACGGCATCTGCCGGTGGATTGGCGCAGCGATTTGGCACGGGCCGTCGATGAGACGGCTCTCGGCCGGTTGGTGAGCGACTACATCGCCGGAATGACGGACCGCTTTGCGTTGCAGAATCATGCGCGCCTCATCGGGGGCCATGAAGGGCCATGGGCGCCGCTCTGATCTCGCGGCCTAGTGATTGACCTCGGGGCTGTCGGTGGTAAACCGACGCGCAGAGCAGCAAGGAAATTCTCGATGAACCTCTTTAACATACTCCAGGGCCTTGTGCTCGACTGCCTCGCCCGGATGCAAGCCGAGGGCCGCTTGCCGACAGGGCTGGACATGAGCAATGTCACGGTCGAACCGCCGCGAGACGTGGCGCATGGGGATATGGCAACCAATGCCGCGATGGTGCTGGCCAAACCCGCCGGGTTGAAACCGCGCGACATCGCCGAGGACCTTGCCCGCCTGCTGGCCGAGGACACCCGGATCCTGAGCGCGGAGGTGGCGGGGCCGGGCTTTCTCAACCTGCGGTTGGCCCCAAGTCTCTGGCATGATGTCCTGCGCGCCGCATTGAAGGCTGGTAGCGATTTTGGCCGCTCCGACATGGGCCGGGGCAAGCGGGTCAATGTCGAATATGTGAGCGCCAATCCCACCGGTCCGCTGCATGTGGGCCATACGCGTGGAGCGGTGTTTGGCGATGCCCTGGCCAGCCTGCTGGATTTTGCCGGCTATGAGGTGACGCGCGAGTATTACATCAACGATGGTGGCGCGCAGGTCGATGTCCTCGCACGATCGGTCTATCTGCGCTATCTGGAGGCGCATGGTCAGGCGGTGGCCTTTGCCGATGGCACCTATCCAGGTGACTATCTGATCGCGGTGGGTGCGGCGCTCAAGGACAAGGTGGGTGCGGCTTATCTGGGTCAGCCCGAGGAGGTCTGGCTGGCGCCAGTGCGCGATTTCTCTACCGATGCGATGATGGCGCTCATTCGCGAGGATCTCAAGGCCCTCGGCGTCGAGATGGACGTGTTCTATTCGGAGAAATCGCTCTATGGCAGCGGCCGGATCGAGGAGGCTTTGGCCGCGCTTGATGCCAAGGGGCTGATCTATGAAGGTGTCCTGGAGCCACCAAAGGGCAAGATGCCCGAAGATTGGGAGCCGCGTGAGCAGACGCTCTTTCGCTCGACGGCGCATGGCGATGATGTGGACCGCCCGGTCAAGAAATCCGACGGAGGCTGGACCTATTTTGCCCCCGACATCGCCTATCATTATGACAAGATCGAACGCGGCTTTGATATCCTGATCGACGTGTTCGGCGCCGATCATGGCGGGTATGTCAAGCGCATGAAAGCGGCGGTGTCGGCCCTGTCGGACGGACGCGTCCCGGTCGATATCAAACTTTGCCAGTTGGTCAAGCTCACCCGGAACGGTGAGCCTTTCAAGATGTCCAAGCGTGCCGGTACTTTTGTCACTTTGCGCGATGTCGTCAATCAGGTCGGGGCGGATGTGACCCGCTTCGTGATGCTCACCCGCAAGAACGACGCGCCTTTGGATTTCGATTTTGACAAGGTGTTGGAGCAGTCGCGTGACAATCCGGTCTTCTATGTCCAGTACGCCAATGCGCGGGTGAATTCGGTCCGGCGTAAGGCCGCTGAGGCAGGGATTGCGGTGGATGATGTTGCGCTGAGATCGGCGGATTTGTCGATTCTTACCCATGAGGCCGAGATCGCCGTGGCCCGGAAGATCGCGGAATGGCCGCGTCAGGTCGAGATCGCGAGCCGCACCAACGAACCCCACCGCATCGCTTTTTTTCTCTATGATCTTGCCAGCGATCTCCACGGCTTGTGGAACCGGGGCCATGACGAGCCCGCCTTGCGTTTTCTGCAAGAGGACGATCCGGCCACATCACAGGCGAAAATCGCCCTCGCGCGCGCCGTAACCGTTGTCATTTCTGCCGGTCTTGGTATTCTTGGGGTCACTCCGGCGGAAGAGATGCGATAAAAAACGCACGACACGTGCCGGGGCCGAGGCAGACAGAATGATCCCCGGCGGCCATGTATCGCTGGTGGCAGGAGGCAGGGCATGGCACAATTTCAGGATGCGCGGATGGAGGCTGGGCTTGGGCGAACTGCGACTTTCGCACGGTTCACCCATATCGCTGGTGCCACCCTGTCGCTGGCATTGATCGCAGGTATCGGCGTCTGGGGATATCGGCTCATCCTGCGGGATGTGTCCGGCGTCCCGGTTGTTCGCGCCATCGAAGGTCCGATGCGGGTGCAGCCCGAGGATCCCGGTGGCAGCGCGACAGATCATCAGGGACTATCGGTCAATGCGATCGCTGCGGACGGTGTGGCAGCAGATCCCGCCGACAGGCTCATCCTCGCGCCGCCGCCGCTGGAGTTGTCGCTCGAAGATGTCCCGCATGGCGCAGCGCCCGCAAAGGTTTCGGATGCAACTCCGAGGGCAGAGGCAGGGGATCCCGCACCCGAACCCGAGGCCGAAAGAATGCTCAAGGTTGCGGCCGTGCCTGCCGAGGATGCCGCCGACGATCTCGACGCTGATGCAGGGGCTGACCTGTCATCGAAAGATCCCGGCTTTGTGCAACCCACCCCTGTCACGGGCGGGCTTGGACAATCGCTGCGTCCAAGGCCGCGCCCCGAGATGTCCGGGACCCTGCCCGAAGCTGTCGCTCGGGCGGTCGCCTCGGCCCAATCCGCAGGGGGCGTGACCGAGATTGACCCCGAAAGGATCCCGGCTGGAACGCGACTGGCGCAGCTCGGCGCCTTTGACTCGCCGGAGGTGGCGCGTGCGGAATGGGACCGACTCTCGGTCAAGTTTCAAGATTATCTCGATGGAAAACAGCGCGTTGTGCAACGTGCGGAAAGTGGTGGTAGAACCTTCTATCGGCTGCGGGTGATGGGCTTTGCCGATCTGAGCGATGCGCGTCGATTCTGTTCGGCGATGGTAGCCGAGCGTGCTGAATGCATCCCCGTGGTGGCCCGGTGACGCCTTACGGTGCTGTCATTCTGGATGCCGAGGGGTTGCATCTGACACCACAGGAAAAGACACTCTTTCGCGCGGTCCGGCCTTTCGGTTTCATTCTCTTTGCACGCAATATCGACACGCCCAATCAAGTGCGCGCGCTCTGCGCGGAACTGCGCGAGGCTGCTGGCCATGATGCGGTGATCATGATCGATCAGGAAGGTGGCCGCGTCCAACGCCTGCATCCTCCGTTCTGGCGCGATTGGCCTGCGCCGCTCGATCAGGTCGAGCAGGCTGGGGCGGGGGCCGCGAAGGCGATGTATCTTCGCTATCGCCTGATTGCGGCGGAGCTCAATGGCCTCGGGATCGACAGCAATTGCGCGCCGCTGGTCGATGTGTTCGGACCTGCCACACATTTCTTTTTGCGCAATCGATGCTACGGAAATGATCCCCATACGGTAACGCAGCTTGGCCGTGCGGTGGCGGATGGTTTGCTGGACGGAGGCGTATTGCCGATTGTGAAGCACATCCCCGGCCATGGCCGCGCCGCGGCCGACAGCCATCACGACCTGCCAGTTGTCGACGCTTCACTGAAGGTGCTGCGCGAGAGCGATTTCGTGCCCTTCCGGGCGCTTTGTGACCTGCCGATGGCAATGACGGCGCATGTGGTCTACACGGAGCTGGATGATCTCCCGGCGACGACTTCCGCCCGTGTCATGCAGGTGATCCGCGACGAGATCGGCTTTGATGGCTTGATCATGACTGATGACATCTCGATGAAGGCCCTCAAAGGGGGGCTGTGCGATCTCGTGCGCGCCGCCCTCGACGCAGGTTGCGATGTGATTCTGCATTGCAACGGCACTCTGGACGAACGGCAGCAGGTCGCTGAGGCCGCAGGTGCGATGTCTGCAGTCGCGCAGGCGCGCGCGGAACGGACCTTGGCACAGCGCAAGTCCCCCGATCCGGTTGACATTTCCGCCCTCACGGCTCAGCTTGAGACGCTGACGGGCGGGCGCAGGCATGGTTGAGGACGATTTCGAGAACGTCAGCGGAGCGGCGAGGATTGCTGAACGACTGGCCGCCGAGTCGCTGATCGTCGATGTCGACGGCTTTGAAGGTCCGCTTGATCTGCTGCTCACGCTGAGCCGCACGCAGAAGGTGGACCTGCGCAAGATCTCCGTGCTTGATCTGGCGCGGCAATATCTTGCGTTTGTCGAGCAGGCCAAGGCGCTGAGGCTGGAGCTGGCGGCTGACTATCTGGTGATGGCGGCGTGGCTCGCCTTCTTGAAGTCACGCCTTCTTTTGCCGCCGGACCCGGCCGAAGATGGCCCCTCGGGCGAGGATATGGCGGCGCATCTGGCGTTTCAGTTGGAGCGTTTGCAGGCCATGCGAGACTGTGCGGCGCGTCTGATGGCGCGCGACCGGCTGGGGCGCGATGTCTTTTCGCGCGGGATTCCCGAGGATGTGGCGCGTGTTCGCCGGGTGCGCTATTCGGCAACGCTGCTCGACCTCATGCAGGGCTATGCGCGTATTCGGACGCGCGACGAGTTTCGCCCCTTCGTGATGGATCGTGATGCAATCTTCACAATGGAGCAGGCGCTGGAACGGATGCGTGGCATGATCGGATTTGCTGGAACCTGGACTGACATTCTAAGCTATCTGCCGGACGGCTTCACGACGGATCCGATGCGCCGTAGATCTGCCACCGCATCGACCTTTGCGGCCTCGCTGGAACTGGTCAAGGAGGGGCGGGTCGAAATCAGACAGTCTGAGACGTTCGCGCCGATCGAGTTGCGGCGCAAGGATTAATATCATGCCACAAGATTCAGAAAAAAAAGAACAAAGTTTATTCAGGGCGCCCCCGATTTTCGAACAGGAACGTATGCTGGAGGCGATCCTCTTTGCCAGTGCGGAACCGCTTACGACCATCGAGATGGCTGAACGCATGCCGCATGGCTGCGATCCAGCCGAGGCGATGGTGCATCTGTGCCGGCGCTATGAAGGGCGCGGGGTGCGCGTGGTCCGTGTCGGCGATGCGTGGGCAATCCGTACCGCGCCCGATCTGGGTTATCTGATGCAGCGGGAAACGATCGAGACCCGCAAGTTGAGCCGTGCCGCGATCGAGACGCTGGCGATCATCGCCTATCATCAGCCTGTCACCCGTGCCGAAATCGAAGAAATCCGTGGCGTCTCCGTCAGCCGCGGCACGGTTGATCAATTGCTTGAGATGGAATGGATCAGGTTCGGACGCCGCAAGATGACACCGGGGCGGCCTGTGACCTTCGTGGTCACGCAGGCCTTCCTTGATCACTTCGGGCTGGAAAGCGCCCGCGATCTGCCGGGGCTCAAGGAGTTGCGCGCTGCCGGATTGCTGGAAAACCGCCCACCACCGGGACTCATGCCGCAAATCGGCGAAGGCGGGGAAGATGAAGACGAGGCTGCGCCGGGTCAGAATGAGCTCTTTGAAGATTGAGATCGGAGTTGCGTGCGACCTGTCGCGCAGCCGGGAAACTGGCACATTCAGATGCGACGTGTGAGGACATCAGGCTAGAAAGAGATGCGTGGAACGGTAATCAGTTTATCAGCATGATGCTCCGAATGATCCCGCGTCTTGTTATGCGCGGAGGGATCAATGTGGGTCTGGATGCCGTCGGCATACCCAAGGGAAGTGGCATCACGCACGGGCCGGATGACATGTGGACCGTGCAGACGGGGCATCAGGCGATGAGGTTGGGGCGCAAGATCGGCCGGTTCTGAGTGGCCCTCAGGCTCTGAAGTGCTTGCTCAGCTTCAGGCCTTGACCCTGATAGTTTGATGCAATTCCGACGCCATAGAGCTGGTCGGGTACGGTCTCCATTTTCTCATAGATCAGCCGCCCGACGATTTGACCATGTTCCAGCACAAAGGGTGCCTCGTGGCACCTGACTTCAAGCACGCCGCGGGATCCGAGGCCACCTGCCGCGTCATGGCCGAATCCGGGATCGAAAAAGCCCGCGTAATGAACGCGAAACTCGCCGACCATGGCAACATAGGGTGCCATTTCGGCTGCGTAGTCGGGCGGAATGTGCACCGTTTCACGACTGACCAGAATGTAGAAGGCTCCCGGGTCGAGGATGATATGTCCATCTTCGGCATGGACGTGCTCCCAGAATTTCGTGGGGTCGTAATGTCCGATCAGGTCGAGATCTATCACGCCCGTATGGGGTTTGGCGCGATAGCCGACCAAAGTGCTGCCGATGGGACGCAGATCGACGGAAAAGCCCAACCCGTCATTGATGACCGCCGGACCATCGACAAGCGGTGTCGTGGCGTGCAGCGCGTGCAAGATGTCATCGGTCAATACCGCCTGACCGTTGCGAAGGCGGATCTGATTGAGCCGCATGCCGGGCCGCACCAAAACGGAGAAAGAACGGGGACAGACTTCGGCATAGAGCGGCCCTGCATAGCCTGCCGCAACCCGATCAAATTCCACGCCGCCATCCGTTATCATGCGGGTCAGAAGATCCAGGCGTCCGGTCGAGGATTTTGCGTTGGCGACCGCCTGCACGCTCTTGGGGAGAGCCAGGCTCTCCATTAGCGGGATCACATAGACACAGCCCTTTTCCAGCACCGCGCCGTCGCGCAGGTCGATGCGGTGCATCTCGAATTCCTTGAGACGTTCAGCGACGGTTCGCCCCGCGCCGGTGAGAAAGGAGGCGCGGACTCGATAAGCGACCGATCCGAGGCGCAGATCGAGGCTTGCGGGTTGCACCTGCTCTGGTGTGATCTGCGACGTGCCGGTCAACTGGCCCGCCGCGATCATCGTTCGAATTTGCTGGCTGGAAAGAACCCCGGTCATCCCTGTCCCCTTGGCCGCCCCGCATCCTGGTTGCGGTGCCCAAGGGGGCGGATGGCGGGATCGTCGGTTGTATTGGTCGGGCTAGCAGGACTTGAACCTGCGACCTTCCGTCCCCCAGACGGACGCGCTACCAGGCTGCGCCATAGCCCGACGATGGGCTGTTCATACCGGTTTTGTCTGCGGGAGCAAGGGGGAAATCCCAAATTTCAGTCCCTGTCGCCCATCTTGGACGTGGTAGCCTCACCCAAGACGCGGAGCCGGTTGAAAAGCAGCGCGAGGCGCGCGGCGTCCGCGTGCGAAACAGGATGTGTCAGTGCAGCAATGGCTGCCAGTGGGCCGGGGGCTGCGGGTATGTCGTCATCAGCATCCTCGGGCAGATCCGGCAGGGTTGGTAGGTTGGGCGCGCTGCCTGTGTCTGACGCTGGCTCATGGGCTAGCTCCCGTGCCGGATCCTCTGGAGGCATGTCCGCAGGGCCCGTCGGCTCCAGCGAGTCTGTGGCGGCAAATATCTCGGAGGGGGCCGGTGCAATGGATCGTTCATCGTCCAGATCTCTCGCTTGCCGTTGCCCTTGATCTGCCCGGCCCGGATCTGCATCAAACGCATCCGTTTCGTCCTCTTTGCCCGCGATATCGCCGGTGTCGTCAGGCCTTTCAAGGCTACCCATTTCGGCGGAGACTGAGGGTTCAAGCGTGGCATCGATCAACATGCCACCGGCCATATCACCAGTGATTCTCTCCAGGGATGGTGATCTATCCGAAACGTGGCGTGCACCGTGCTCGCCCAACAGCTTCTGCACGCCCTTGATGGTCATGCCCTCGTCGTGCAGAAGCACCTTGATACCGCCCAGAAGCAGCATATCGGCAGGTCTGTAATAGCGTCGGCCACCAGCTCTCTTGACCGGTTTGACCTGCGAGAACTTGCTTTCCCAGAACCTCAGGACATGCGGCGGAACCTCTAGCCATTCGGCCACTTCGCTGATCGTGCGAAAGGCGTCAACGGATTTGGCCATCTGCGCCGCGTCCCTCAGCTCTTGTTGCCGATCGCCACACGATCCTTCATCAGGTGTGAGGGGCGAAAGGTCAGCACCCGGCGCGGATTGATCGGCACTTCTTCACCGGTCTTTGGATTGCGCCCGATGCGGGCCGTCTTGTCCCGCACCGAAAAGGTGCCGAAAGATGATATCTTGACCTGTTCGCCGTTCACCAGAGCATCCGACATATGGTCTAGGACACTCTCGACCAGTTGAGCGGCATCATTTCGAGACAACCCAACTTCGCGGAAAACCGCCTCGCTCAAATCCATTCGTGTCAGTGTTTTCTCGGTCATCACATCCCCGCTTTTTTTCAAGCACTGTAAGGCCGAAGAATTTTACGAGTCAATCTCAACCACTTAGGCCGCTCTGCTCAAGCGCGACTTTTTGCCCGTTTGGTGCGGAATTACCAACGCAGGACGACCGATCCCCAGGCCAGGCCGCCGCCAATCGCTTCGGTCAGCAAAAGATCACCAACCTTGATCTTGCCTTGCTCGACACCGACAGACAGGGCCAGTGGAATCGATGCGGCAGAGGTGTTGCCGTGATCTTGAACGGTGACGATCACCCGTTCCATCGGCAGACCCATCTTCTTGGCGGTTCCCTGAATGATGCGGATGTTGGCTTGATGCGGGACGATCCAGTCCAAATCAGTTCCGGTCAGGCCGATCTTTTCAAGCGAAGCATCGGCGGTCGAGGTGAGTTTCTCGACGGCTTGCCGGAACAGCGGATTACCCTGCATGCGCAGTTTGCCCGACTGTCCTGTCGAGGACACGCCGCCATCGACATAAAGCATGTCGCGATAACGCCCGTCCGAATTGAGATCGGAGGAGAGGATGCCACGATCTTCATTGCTGCCGATGCCGTCCGTCGCCCCCAGCACCAGTGCGCCCGCGCCGTCTCCGAAAAGCACACAGGTCGAGCGGTCGGTCCAGTCCATGATCCGACTGAAGGTTTCCGCCCCGATCACGAGGATACGCCGCGCCTGACCGGTGAGGATGAGGGCGTTGGCGGTGGTCATGCCATAGATGAAACCGGCGCAGACCGCCTGAAGGTCGAACCCGAAGCCGCGCGTCATCCCCAGTTCTTTCTGAACCATCGTCGCAACCGACGGAAAGGTCAGATCGGGCGTCGAAGTGGCGACGATGATGCCGTCGATATCCTCCCCCGTCAGCCCGGCATGGGCCAGAGCCGCACGGGCCGCCCGTGTGGCCATGTCCGACGTGGTCTGCCCTTCGGCGGCAAAGCGCCGACGTTCGATGCCTGACCGAGTCCTGATCCACTCATCCGATGTGTCCAGTGTCTTTTCGAATTCGGAGTTTGGAACGATGCGATCCGGCAGGTAGTGTCCCACCCCTTCGACAGCGGCGCGCAAAGTCATTCAGTCTCACCGTCGGATTGTTTTTCTATCCCGGCATCCTGATCCAGCGATGCAGCAGATGCAACCCGCGCTGCGAGTTTCGCGGAAAAGTTCGATTGTGCCAGCTCGAAGGCCAACTTGATGGCCGAGGAAACCCCGGTTGCGTCTGCCGCGCCATGGGATTTCACCACAGTGCCGTTCAGCCCCAGAAAAACGCCACCATTGGCGCGGCTCGGGTCAACCCGTCTTTTGAGGCGCGCGAGCGAGGTGTAGGCCAGAAGCGACGCGAGCCGCGACAGCGGTGAATACTGGAACGCCTCGCGCAGCAGATCCGAGATCAGCTTGGCAATGCCTTCTCCGGTCTTGAGCGCCACGTTGCCTGTAAATCCGTCGGTCACGATCACATCGCAGCGCGTCCCTGGCAGATCGCGGCCTTCGACAAATCCCACGAACTCGTAATCGGCACTCTCGGCATTTGCGGCAATGAGGTCATGGGCTCCCTTCAGTTCGGCACGTCCCTTGTGTTCTTCGGTGCCGACGTTCAGAAGGCCGATCCGCGGGCGCGCAAGACCATAGCCGTTGCGTGCATAGGACGCGCCCATCAGCGCGTATTGCATAAGATCCTTTGCGTCGGCCCGGATATCTGCCCCGCCGTCGAGCATGATGTTGTGTTTTTGCGGGTTCTGCGAAGGCCACATCACCGCAATCGCCGGGCGCGAGATGCCGGGCAACTTGCGCAGGCGTATCACCGACATCAACATCAATGCGCCGGTATTGCCACAAGACACACAGACCGTTGCCTCGCCGTTGCGCACTGAGTCGAGTGCTGACCACATCGAGGTGTTGCGCCCGTGACGGACAACATGGCTGGGCTTGTCCCGCATGGTGACAATTTCAGGCGCGTGGCGGATTTCGCAGCGTTCGGCGAGCCCCTTGCGCTTGGCGACCAACCGCTCAAGTTCATCCTTGGGGCCGTGCAGGATGAAACCGACCTCCGAGTTTCGGCGTGCAGAAGCGTAAATGCCGGCAATAACCGTGGCCGCGCCTTGATCGCCGCCCATCGCGTCAACCGAGATGATGGTGCGCCCCGCACCCACCTTGGACTGGTTCGTGAGTGCGGTCATTCAGTCAATCGCCTAATCTGCGTTCAGGCCGCGTCGTCTTCCAGGTCCACTTCAGTCACCATCGCAACCACTTCGCGTTCCGCGTAATGACCGCAGGACGCGCAAACATGATGTGGGCGCTTCAATTCCCCGCAGTTGGGGCATTCGTTGGGATTGCCTGCTACCAATGCGTCATGGGCGCGACGATTGTTGCGGCGCGATTTCGATACTTTGTTTTGTTGGACGGCCATGTCGCAACCTCAATTCCTGTGGGCCGATCTGGCCCTGTTACACGGGTATCCGCGGCTCTTAATCTGTTCCGAGCCGCCGATTCAACCCCAAATTCCGGTGAGAGGGGGAAAATACAGCGATTTGTGTTCGGAGCAAGCGATTCTTGGCGCGCTACTCGTCCTTTTGTAATTTGGTGCGCAGAGCGGCGAGCTGGGCAAAGGGTTTGCTCTCTGCATCGCCGAGCGGGATCACGCCCTGCTCGGTCACGGTGATCTGTCCCAATTCAGCCCCTTCGGCCCGGGGATAGCTGGGCAAGGCAAGCGAAAGGGCTTCGATCATCACGCGGCGCAAGTCGAACTCTGTCCCCAGAAGTTCCAGACTGTCATCCTCCGGCATCTCGGTCTCCACGCCAGCGGCCATCTCGCTGGCGTCAGGCTCCGGAGCAAACCGGCGCAGGATATGCTCTTCGATACGCGTGGTGACGGGGGCAAGGGTGATCCCGCAAGGTTGCACCACCGTCGCCCCCAGTCTCGCGCGAAGCAGCCACATGTCACGTCCCTGCGCGGTCAGGTTTCCCTGAAAGCGAAGCTTTCGAAGCCCCAGAAGATCCAGTTCGGTGGCGATCCGGGCCTGATCTCGCGCATCAGGGGCCAGATCGAACGTGACCGGCCGCCGGACCGAGAGGTTCGCAACTCGCAATTTATTCGCATTTTGTGGGCGTTGTGTCATGTCTTCCCGTGCTTCCTTTCTTGAACCTCAGCACCACCTTGTTGTAAGCGGGATAAAAGCCGCTTGCGGCCAAGACAAGAGGGCAGAGATGACAGCAGCCAAATACCGGGTAGTGCGCGCGCTGGCGCTGTGCGGTCTGCTGATCATGGCGGCCTGTTCGGCCACTTACCGCAATCATGGTTATGTCCCGCCCGAGGAAGATCTGCAAAATCTCGTCGTGGGCGTCGATACCCGGGCTACGGTGGACGATTCCATCGGGCCGCCTTCGGTCTCAGGGGTGCTGAGCGACGGGGATTACTACTATGTGCGGAGCCGAATCCGGACCTATGGCATGTATCGCCCCGAAGTTGTTGAACGGCAGGTTCTGGCGATTTCGTTCAACGAGGATGACACAATCGCAAATATCGAGAGTTTCAGCCTCGCGGATGGGCAGATCGTGCCGCTCGCCCGCCGCGTGACCGACTCCTCGGTTGTGCGCAACGGCTTCCTGCGGCAATTGCTTGGCAATATCGGCAACATCAACCCGGCAGGCGCCTTCGGAAACTGATCCCTCGGAAACTGATCGTGGTCACGGCCCTGTCACGTCTTGCGTGCTAATCGCCTTGCGGATAGCGTTGCACAGGCTTTGGGGATCGCATCATGCCGGCTTTGAGGAACTGGCGGTATCGCGCGAGGATTGGCCACTCGATCGAGGATATCCGCGCCGCGCAGGGACTGAGGGCGCAGGCCTTTCTCGGACTGAAGGAGGGGCTCGACGAGGACAAGTTCGACGGGATCTGCACGCATTTTCTTGTCGAAGAACGGATCGGCGGGCGCTTGGTCTGCTGCTTTCGCATTCTTGTCCTGACCAGAGGGTCGGACATCGCCAAGTGCTACTCGGCGCAATTCTACGAATTGTCGGCGCTCTCGGAGTTCAAGGGCAAGATGGCCGAGATGGGCCGGTTCTGCATCGCGCCCGACATCATGGATCCCGACATCCTGCGCGTGGCATGGGCGGCGATGACGCGCTTTGTGGATGAGAACGGGATCGAGATGCTCTTTGGCTGCTCGTCCTTCAAGGGGACCGAGGCCGAGGCCTATCTCGATGCCTTCGCGATGCTGCGAGAGCGCCACCTCGCGCCGCGCCGCTGGTGGCCGCGCGTGAAGGCCCCAAGCGTGTTTCGATTCGCCCGCGCGCTGCGTCGCCACAAGACCGATCTCAAGCTGGCGATGCGCCACATGCCACCGCTCTTGCGCACATATCTGCTGATGGGGGGCTGGGTCAGCGATCACGCGGTGATCGACCGCCAGATGAACACGATGCATGTCTTCACCGGGGTCGAGATTGGGGCAATTCCCGAGACCCGAAAACGCCTGTTGCGGGCGATCACCGCGTAGCTGCGGCTTTCGCTTGACGCTTCATCGGGCGCAGGATAGCCCGCGCCCATGGCACGCGCTCCGCTTTTGCAATTGACCAATATCTCTCTCACCTTTGGGGGGGAGCCGATCTTTGCCGATCTATCGCTCGTGATTCAACCCGGTGATCGGGTGGCGCTGGTGGGGCGCAACGGATCGGGCAAATCCACCCTGTTGAAGGTCATGGCGGGCCTGATCGAGCCCGACCGTGGCGCACGGATCGTCACTCCAGGTGTCAGGGTCGGCTATATGGAGCAGGACCCGGATATGTCTGGCCATGCCACTCTGGGCGATTATGCCGCGAGCAAATTGGATGAGAGCGAGCACTACCGCGTTGAGATGGCTTGCGAGGGGCTCAAATTTGATCCGGCACGCCCGGTGGCCACCGCCTCGGGCGGCGAGCGGCGGCGGGCCGCCCTCGCCAAGCTGATGGCCGAGTCCCCCGACCTGATGCTGCTGGACGAACCGACGAACCATCTCGATATCGAGGCGATCGCTTGGCTCGAGACCGAGTTGCGCGGCAGCCGAAAGGGCTTTGTCCTGATCAGCCACGACCGTGCATTTCTACGTCAACTTAGCCGTGCAACACTCTGGATAGACAGAGGAATGGTGCGACGACAGGAAACCGGATTCGAGCATTTTGAGGCTTGGCGCGACAAGGTTTGGGACGACGAGGATATGCAGCGCCACAAACTTGACCGCAAGATCAAGGCCGAGGCGCGGTGGGCGGTCGAAGGGATCAGTGCGCGGCGCAAGCGCAATCAGGGCAGGGTGCGCGCCTTGGCCGATCTGCGGGCGGAACGTGCGGCCCAGATCCGGCGGCAGGGCGCGGCGGCCATGGCGCTCGAGGCAGGCACGGCCTCTGGGCGAAAGGTCATCGAAGCGGTAGGAATTACAAAGGCCTATGGCGACACCCTCATCCTGCGCGATTTCTCCATCAGGATCCTGCGCGGGGACCGGGTAGCCTTTGTCGGGCCCAATGGCGTGGGCAAGACGACGCTCTTGCGGATGCTCCTCAAGGAGATCGCGCCGGATTGCGGCACGGTCCTTCATGGCACCAATCTGATGCCGGCGGTCTTCGATCAGGCGCGTGCAAGGCTTGATCCGGAGATGTCGCTCTGGGAGAGCCTCACGGGGGATGCCGAGATGCGCGTCTCGGGGCAGGCCGATCAGGTTCTTGTGCGCGGGCAGCCGCGCCATGTGGTGGGCTATCTCAAGGATTTCCTGTTTGACGAGCGGCAGGTCCGCGCGCCTGTCCGATCCCTGTCTGGGGGAGAAAAGGCGCGTCTCCTGCTGGCCAAGTTGATGGCGCGGGAGAGCAATCTCCTGGTTCTCGACGAGCCGACCAACGATCTCGATATCGAGACACTCGATCTCTTGCAGGAACTGCTCGACGACTATGACGGCACGGTGCTGCTGGTCAGCCACGACCGTGATTTTCTTGACCGCGTGGCGACCACCACGATTGCGATGGAGGGGGATGGGTGCGCCACTGTCTATGCGGGCGGCTGGTCGGACTACCGCGCGCAGCGGGGCGCTCCATCCCCCGACGAAGTAAGGAAAAACACTATTCAATCAGAGGTCAAGACGGTCAACCTCAAGTCCGAAAGACAAGCTAGTTCGGGTTTGAGTTTCACCGAACGGCATCGGCTGGAGGAGTTGCCCGGTCTGATCGAGCGGCTTCAGGCCGAAATCGGCCGGCTCGAGGATCTGCTGGCCGATCCCGGCCTGTTCACCCGCGAACCGGTCAAGTTCAAAAAGGCGACAGAGGCCCTGATGAGCCGACAATCCGCGCTGACTGCCGCCGAAGAAGAATGGCTGGCCCTCGCTGAGCGCGCCGAGGTCTGAGCCGTCATCGCATCCGCAGCGCGCCATCGAGCCGGATCACCTCTCCGTTGAGATAACCGCAGGTCACGATGAAGGCGGCGAGGGCCGCGTATTCGGCCGGATCGCCGAGGCGTGTGGGAAAGGGGACTTCCGCCGCCAGACTGTCCTGAACCTCCTGCGGCAAGCCGCGCAGCATGGGCGTGGCAAAGGTCCCCGGTGCGATGGCCATGACGCGGATACCCTCGCGCGCCAGATCGCGCGCCATCGGCAGCGTGAGCGCGACGATCCCGCCCTTGGAGGCGGCATAGGCGGCTTGTCCCTTCTGCCCGTCAAAGGCGGCGATCGAGGCGGTGTTGATGATCACGCCGCGCGCGCCATCGGCGTCGGGCGCATTCTCCAGCATCGCGACCGCCGCAAGGCGGGCGACGTTGAACGTGCCGAGGAGATTGATGTCGAGGGTCCGGCGAAAAGAGTCCAGCCGATGCGGCCCGTCGCGCCCCAGCGTCTTTTCGCCGGTGGCGATGCCTGCACAATTCACAACCGCCGTGATCCGGCCCATCCGCGTTGTCGCGGCTGCGATCGCCCGCATGACCGAGTCCTCGTCGGTCACATCGGTCTCGACAAAGCCAGCGCCAATCTCGGTCGCCATTTGCATGCCGCGCGCCCGGTCGCGATCCAGCAGCACGACCTGCGCGCCCTGTGCGCGAAAGTGCCGCGCGGTGGCCTCGCCAAGGCCGGAGGCACCACCGGTGATGAGCGCGGCTGTGTCCTGAATGCGCATGGCGGGGATCCTTCGTTTTAAATGAACAAATGTTCAGATAGCGTGCCTGTGAGATTCTGTCAAAGCCTTCTGTCGCGTCCTCTGGGGTTTCTTCTTGGCACAAATACCCAGATCCGTCCGGTTCACATGGGGCTGTCGCCGTCAACCTGTCCGCCGCCGCAACCGGGTGAGCAGACCCAGCAGAACCACGGTGAGCAGGATGCGATAGACATGATGCAGCGTCACAAAGGCCGGGTTGGCCTGAAGGCTCAGGGCAACGAGCGCCATTTCTGTCACGCCACCCGGCGCGAGGCTGATCATCAGCACATCGACCGCCTCTCCGGTGGCATGGTGAAGCGCCAGCGCCAGCGCGGCGCCAAGCGCCAGCATCGCGCCTACCGACAACAGCGACAGACCAGCGCCGCGCAAGAGCAGTGCGCGGCTCAACCCTGTAAAGCGCATGCCGAGGGCGGTTCCGATCACCATCTGCGCCAGATTGACCAGCCATTGCGGGATATCAAAGCCGAGCCACCCAGTCAGCGAGAGAAGCGCCGCGAGGGCCATCGGTCCGGTCATCTGACCCGCCGGCAGGCGCAGCAGATGACCTAGGGCCAAGCCACCCAGGCCCGCAGCCAGGATGAGCGGCAGGTCTGACCAGGGCACATCGGCGCGCGCCAGCGTCATGCCTCCCGCGCTGCCCACCGGTTCCCCGATCCACAGCGAGAGGCCGAGGGGCAGGGCCGTGACCACCACCACGATGCGCAGGAATTGCTGGATCATCAGGCGGTTCATGTCGGCCCCCGCCGCCTCGCCCATGGCGATCGATTCGTAAAGCCCGCCGGGCGTGCTGGCATAGAGCGCCGTTGTCGTGTCATAGCCCCCGATATGGCGCAGGATCGCATAGCCGATGCCATGCGCCAGCCCGACAAAGACGGTGACAGCAGCAAAGGAAAGCGGGAACTGACGCACCTCTGCATAGAGCGCGGGCGTCACCTGCGCCCCGATCATCAGCCCGATGATCGCCAGAAACAGCAGGCGGAGGCGCTGCGGGAACTTGTAGCCCGGTGGCAGGCGATGCGGCGCCAACGTCGCCACCAGCGCCGACCCCGCCAGCGGCCCGAGCAGATAGGGCAGGGGCAAGCCCATCGCCTGTGCCAGCGGGCCAGAGACGGCCGCGAGCGCCAGAAGCGCGAGCGTGGTCAGAGCATGAGACACCATGGCCCCGTTCAAGCACTGGTCACGACCTTCGACAAGGGGGCGTCAGACGAAGGTCACGAATTTGTCGAACGGCATCTCGCGCAGGCGCTGGCCGGTGGCGGCAAAGATCGCATTGGCCAGCGCCGGGGCGGCGGGCGGCACCGGGGGCTCTCCAATGCCGCGGATCCGGTTGCCATTCTCCAGCCCGCGCACCGTGATCTCGGGGCATTGATAGAGGCGCAGGCCTTGAAAGCTGTCGAAATTCTGCTGCTCCGCCGCCCCTTCCGCATAGGTGATCTGGCAATTCATCGCATGGCCTAGGCCGAACACCACGCCGCCCTTGACCAGCCCCTCGAAATTGACCGGGTCGATGATGCGGCCGACCTCGGCGGCGACGAAAACCCGGTCGATGCGGATGCCCGCGCTCGTCGCGCTGACCTCCACGACCTGGGCGCAGGGCACGCCGAAAGACAGGCAGAAGGCCACGCCGCGCCCCTGTTCCGACCGCAGGGTGCTGCCCCAATTCGACATCTCTCCCACCGCCTCCAGAACCTTGCGCGAGGGGCTGTGATCGCACAAGCGCAGGCGTTCCTCCAGCGGATCCGCCCCGGCGGCGTGGATCAACTCGTCGAGCAGGCTGTCGTGAAAAAATCCGTTCGAGGACGCGCCCACCGAGCGCCAGGAACTGACCGGCATGAGATCCCGCGCGCGATAGCCGGTGACGCGGTAATGCGGAATGGCAAAGGGCTGGTCCCAGGCGCCCGCGACGATCTGGAGATCGGGACCAGCCACGGGCAAGCCCTGCCGACCCATCTGTGAGGTGAGGACCGAGGGCATGGAGATGCCCAGATCGAAGGCCAGAACCCGTCCCTCTGAGACGCGCCCGCGCCCGCGGCCCATTGCAATCTGGCGCGGAAAGTCATGTGCCATGTCCTCTTCGCGCGAATAGGTCAGTTTCACGGGGCGACCGGGCAGGGCCATCGCCAATCTGGTGGCGTGGCGCACCACCTCATCCTCGAGCCTGTGACCAAAGCTGCCACCGATCATCTGCGCATGGACATTGACCTGATCGGTATCGAGCCCGGCGATGGCGGCGGCGTTCTTTTGCACGAAGCGCGGCACCTGGGTTCCGGTCCAGATGTCCATCCGCTCGGATGTATAGAGAACGGTGGCATTCAGCGGCTCCAGAGGCGCATGGGCAAGGTAGGGCGCGCGATACTCGACCTCGACCGACGTGGTCTCGGCAAGGGCCTGCTTGACATTGCCGTCGTCACGCAGCTGGCTGTCCCGATGCTCCGCGGTGAAACTGTCGGAGAGGGCCTGCCAATGCCCCTCCATCCCGACGGGAGCCGAGGATGGACCCCATTCGACGGAAATCTCCTGCACCGCCTGCATGGCCCGCCAGCTGTTGTCGGCGATCACGCCGATTCCCCCCGCGAGTGGCACCACCTTGAGCACACCGCGCATCTGCATGGCGGCGGTCGCGTCGTGGCTGAGCATCGCGCTGCCCTGTGCCGGATTGAGCCGAAGCGCGGCGTGGACCATGCCGGGAAGGCGCAGGTCGATCCCGTAGATCTGGGTTCCGGTGGATTTTGCAACGATGTCGATCCTCTGCATGGGCTTGCCGATCAGCCGCCAGGCATCGGGCGCACGCAGGGTGACATTGGTCACGGGATCGATGCCCGCCGCCACCTTGGCGAGGCTCTGATAGGGGATCCGGGTGCCGTCGGGCAGGATCACGGCGCCGCGCGCGGTGCGCAGATCGGCCGCATCCACGCCATGCAGCGTGGCCGCGGCGGCCTTGAGCGTCTCGCGCGCCACCGCGCCGGCACGGCGCAGCTTCTCGTAGCCATCCGGCACGGTGGTCGATCCGCCGGTGATCTGAAGCCCGAGAAATTTCATCGGCGCATCCATCACCTTGCGGGTGGTCTCGGCCAGAAAGCTCTGGTCCGTGGACCTGAAGGGCAGGGCATCGCCGGCAAGGGCGGTGTTGTAATAGGCCGCGCTCGGCGCGCCGGGATCCGTCCGAATCTGATCGAGATCGACATCGAGTTCCTCGGCGATGAGCACGGCCTGTACGGAGGTGGCGCCCTGTCCCTTGTCGGCGCGCGGCGTGATCAGGGTGATCGCATCGGCGGTGATGAGGACATAGGGCGTCAGCGCCGCCGCAGCCTCGGGCAGTCCCGCGAGCAGGGGGTTTGCATGGGGCGTCCTGTAGCGCCAGACGCCAAAGGCCACGCCCCCGGCAATTGCAGCGGAGCCCACGAGAAAGCTCCGGCGGGCGATGGTTTTCACACGCCCCATGGCTCAGGCTCCCTTGCGCAGCGATTGGGCGGCGTCCCGGATCGCGGCGCGGATGCGCGGATAGGTGCCACAGCGGCAGAGATTGCCGGACATCGCGTCGTCGATGTCCTGATCCGTGGGATCGGGGTTCTCTGCCAGAAGATGTGCAGCCTGCATGATCTGGCCCGATTGGCAATAGCCGCATTGCGCGACCTGATGGCGGATCCAGGCTGCCTGCACCGGGTGCGGCACCTCGGGCGTGCCAAGCCCCTCGATCGTGGTGATCGGCCCCCAGACATCGCCCAGGCGCACCTGACAGGATCGCACCGCTGTGCCCTCGATATGCACGGTGCAGGCCCCGCATTGGGCAATGCCGCAGCCATATTTCGGCCCCGTGAGGCCCAGCACATCACGCAGCACCCAGAGAAGAGGCATCTCCGGTTCCAGATCCTCGAGCGGATAGGCTGCGCCGTTGACAGACAATTGCACCGGGGGACTCTCCTTTTCCGACACTCTCGCGAGAGGATAAACCGTTCGGTTCAGTTGTCCAGAGCGCGCGGGGGGAATGTGATCCTTGAACGACCGGACAGGCGGCTTGTCGGGACCAAGATACGAAAAGGTCAAGAAAATTCAGAATGATTCGGCATCCAGCTCATCGTCCATGGCCTCGGCCTGCCAATGCGAGCGTGTCAGGGATACCTGATCCTGTGATCTGTGTCTGGCCAGTCTGGTCGCGGGAGTCATGGCGTTGCTCGGCGGGTCCAGGCTGCGAGTCGGACGCAGGGTCAAGAACGATCCGGTGTTCTAGCACTTGGGCGGGGCAGGCGGCATGTCGGCGGTTTATCGTCGGTCTTGGTCGCTCGCCGCGATTGGGTGTGATCCGGTCCGTCGATTTGCGGGCCGATAGCATGGCCCTCATTGGGATGGCGCTCAGGTTGGATTGCCGCGCCGCCCGGACCTCAAGGATGTGACGTGGACCGCGCCGTTCTTTCTAGATGTGCCATTTCTCAAGTTCCGGCCAATCTTTTGCGGGCAGGACATGGGCCACGGCATGAACATCTGATGTCCAGACGTAGAAGGCGAGGAACGGGGTTGATCCGGTCCGCGTGAGATGCGGCTGATTGGAGGGATTCCAGACCGGTTCATGCGCGGGTTTGATCTGGCGCGGCTGATCAATGCCAAATCGCCAGCCATGTGGTCCGGTCAGGGGCGCGTAAAGCTCTGCGGCCGGATGCATGTGGTCGCGGTAAAGCACATGCGGCGCGATGATAAAGAGGCCAAGCTTGAAATCCGGCATGTCATAAGGGGCACCCTTTCCGATCAGCGAGGCAAAGGCGTGGCCCTCGGCAAATGAGTCCCCGATAAGGTCCCGCGGATAGGCCCCATATGATACCCATCGCAGGTGCGGGGCAGCGTCAGCGATAGCCTTCGCCAGAGCAAGGTGCGGGCTCGCAATCGCGGACAGAGCCGCATCAAGCCAGCGCGTGACAACGGGGTTGGACAGTGGCGTGATGCTCTGAGGTGTCGAGCCGCGCCGGGCTAGGCCTCGGCGCACATCTTCCTGTCCCGGATGCGACAGGGCAAGCAGATAGGTTTCGGCAGCCGCCGCCAAAGACTTGATGGCAATGGTGTAATCATCTGACCCGTCCACCACGATCGGCAGGCCACGTGCCTTGAGCATCTTACTGGGGTCACGTTCGTCATGGGCCGCTGCTTCTCTGTAGACCTCAAGCTGTGCCTCGCTAAGCCGCCCGGCCCGCCAAAGCGCCATGGCCGCACCATATCGGACCCGGCCAGAACCCGGCTCATCCAGCGGCGTCTGCAAGTGCAACAGTTCCTCTAGAAGGTCAGTCGGGCTGAAGTCAGACATCTGCTTTGGATCGCTCCTTGATTTCGTGGTTCAGCCGGGCGAGGTCGTACTCGGGCGGTGCTTCGGCCTGCGTCATGACCGGCATGAGATGGCGCAGCCCTTGATGATGACAACGCAGACCATATTCGAGGTCCGACAGATGAAATCCCTCGAACGAGGAGGATTTCATCGACTCGTTGGACCAGATCGACAATTGCCGATCTTCCATCGAGGTTGCCCGGTCGATGCGATAGGACAAATAACGCGCCAGCCGCGTCTGTCTTGTCTCGTCCTTGTGACGATAGAGCCGCCCGGTCTGCCGCGTCATGCCGACCGAGACGGGCAGATCCTGATAGAACTGTGCCCCCTCCGGTGTCACCGCAATTACGGTGTTTGGAAACAGGCCGTAATAGGTCCAGGCATTCTGAAGATGCGGTGGCAGATCGGTGCGCTTGGATGCGTGGCGGACATAGTGGCGCACGGACCATCCGCGCCCCGGCGCATCACCGAACCAGCCGACTGAAATCGTCAGGCCATTTGCCAGATTGAGATCGCGATATGTGCGCCCGTAGAGCTCTTGCAAGCCCGGATGTGCCATCGCCACATGATAGCCTTCGTTGTCGACATCGCGCACCGATTTCCAGTTTACCGGCAAATCGTTCTCCCATTTCATCCGGCCTGCGGGCAGCACATCGGACAGCTTGTAGGCTGCGAAGTCCGCGGCAAAAGGCGCCAGTAGATCGGTTACAGGTGCTTGCGGTCCCGGAGAGAAGCGCAAAAAGACAAAGCCGTGAAAGATCTCCATCTCGACGGGCTTGAGTCCGAATTCGGAACGGTCCATCTCGCCGAAGGACGAGGGCCGGGCCGGGCCGCGCAACGCACCGTCCAGATCGTAGACCCAGCCGTGGAACGGACAGACGATGGATCCCTTGCAATGGCCCGCATCGCCGGCGACCACACGCGCGCCACGGTGGCGGCAGAGATTGTGAAAGGCGCGCACCACCCCGTCCGCACCGCGCATCACCACGGCGCGCTCTCCGAGGAGATCGAAGCTCAGCCAGTCGCCGGGGCGCGGAATGTCGCTTTCATGCCCGGCCAGCTGCCAATGGGTCAGGAATAGCTGCTCGCGTTCCAGCGCGAACATGGCCTCGGAATGATAGGTCCATGCTGGCAGGCCCTTGCGATCCCAGTCATTGGGCACGGGGATCGAGGGGTAGGGCAGGCGGGTCATGACGGGTTCTCCATTTCATTCAGGATCCATTGCTGAAAGCGGTGGATCTCATATTCCTCGGGCATCAGGCGCGCTTGGATGAAGGTCGGTGAGGTCATGCCGCGCTGCGTCATTTCGGCGGCCTCCGTATCCTGCGCCAGAACGATCTTGGCAAAGGCTGCCACCTCCGCGGCGTCAAAGCCCGGTCGGGCCAGCGTTTCGGGTGCAAAATACCACTCGGCGATCAGCCGGGTGCGCTCTGGCGCGACCGGGATCAGGCGCACGGCGCGCACATAATCCACATGCGCCACGACATAGGCCGAGGGCCAGAGGGTGACAAAGCTGTGGCCCGCGGCGCGTTCCTTGGCGCTCAGTCCCGCAAAGACGGGCCCGCAAGGCGTGCCGGTCAGGGTCCAACTGTCCGAGCCGGGCTTCAGATGCGCCTCTTCGCGGGCATCGGGGGTCCAGCCCAGAGCCTCGGGCGCGGCCATCAGGCCCTTGCGATAGACCGGCACCAGATCGCTGAGTTCAGGATGGATACCGGGACAGTGCAGGCATTCGGAGTAGTTCTCCCAGAACACCTTCCAGTTGCAGGCGAGTTCGACACTGTGGCGATGCCCGGTGACAAGATGCTCCATGGGCCAGTTGTCGAGGGTCGTCAGCGGCACATCCGAACAGATATCGGGCGGGGTGTCTGCGGCAGAGAGCAGGACAAAGCCCGCCCAGACTTTCAGAGCCAGCGGCAAAAGACCGTGTTCGCCGGGTAAAAAATCATCGGTGGGCTTGGCAAAGGCGGTCGAGACCAGCCGCCCGTCCTGCACCGCATAGGCCCAGGCGTGATAGGGGCAGCTCAAAAGCCGACCCAGTGGTTCGACCTCTCCCCGGCACAATTCCGCCCCGCGGTGACGGCACTGATTGTGAAACGCCGAGAGATCACCCTCGGCACTCCGACAAAGAACCACCTCGGCGGCGCCGACGCGGACCCGCCGCATGGTGCCGGGGGCGATATCCTTGAGGCGACCCACCATGACCCAGTGGCGGGCAAAGATCGTTGTCATCTCGCGCGCGAACCAGTCGGCGTCGAGATAGGCGGCGCGCGGCAGGCCATCGGGGCAATGCGCGAGGCGGGGCGAGAGGGGGTGAATGGCCTGCGTTGTCATCAGGAAGTTCCTTCTGGTCTTTGCCGGTCTCTTGCCCTGCGGGACGGACGACGCCAGGTCGCCCGGCGGGCGCAGGTCGTCGTCGCCCGGCGGGCGCAGGTCGTCGCCGGGCCGCGGGAGGAACCTCGGGACCTGCGGCGTCGAACAGGGATTGCAGCGCCAGCATGACAGTCCACTGACTGACCTGTCAATCAGAAAAGTCTTTCCTCCGTCGCGGGCTTGCGCTAAGGGGATCGAAACACAAGGCAGAGGGCCGCATTGACCGAAGCATGCGACAGCGATCCGGCGCGCCCGCCGCGCACCATGAGCCGTGATGTGCGGCGTCAGCAGGTGATCGAGGCGACCATCGAGACCCTCGCGGCGCATGGCTATGCCCGCACCACCCTGACGCAGGTGGCGCGTACGGCGGGGATTTCGCATGGTCTCGTGCTGTTTCATTTCGACACCAAGGAAAACCTTCTGTCCGAGACACTAGCCTATCTGGCCGAGGAATATCGTCGCAACTGGACAGAGGCCCTCGCGGCGGCAGGGCCAGCGCCCTCAGATCAGCTGAACGCCATGATCGAGGCCGATTTCAACCCGAGGATCTGCACACCCGCGCGTCTTGCCGCGTGGTGCAGTTTCTGGGGCGAGGCGCAGAGCCGCCCGCTCTATCAGGCAAGCTGTGGCGATAAGGACGACGCCTATACCAGCATACTTGAGGATACCTGCGCGCGCCTGTCGGACGAGGGCGGCTATGGCCGTGATCCGGTTCACACCGCGCGTCTCATCCGGGTCGCCATCGAGGGGGTCTGGCTCGACCTGATGACCATGGCGACACCCTATGCGCGCGAGGAGGCTCTCTGCACGGTGCAGATGGCGGCGGCGCTCTGCTTTCCCGACCATTTCGAGATGCGCAAGGCCTGAACCTGCGCCGTCGCGGGCATCCGCGATCAGGCTGGCAGATGGATCCTGAATCGCGCGCGGATGGCGGCGTCGGTCTCGGGGTCAAACCGGGCTGCTGCCCGCTCGGCAAGGATCTTGTTCTTCTTGGTGATCGCCTGAGCGATCAGATCCGGTTTGCCCAGCTCGTCCCATTCCTTGGGCGAAGAGCGATTGGCGAGACAGGGATAGAGGTAATCGGTCTGCATCCGCCCCAGGGTCTGTGCGGCGCCCAGATAATGCCCCGGCCCGCCGATGCAGGTCGCCCGGATCACGTCAAGGCTCAGCGTGTCCTCGTCTACCTCGATGCCGCGCGTGCAACGCAGGGCCTGGCCGATCAGGTCATCGCCGAGAATGAGCGACTCCATGCAGAACCCCAGAAGCGAGGCATGCATCCCCGCCGCCTCGTAAATCATGTTGAGCCCCGAGAGCCCCGCCATCACATTCGAGGTGGCCTGTTCCCATCCGGCCTGCATGTCGGGCAGCTTGGCATCGGCAATCCCCGCTGCGGCCCCGCCGGGCAAGCCATAATATTTGTGCATCTGGGCACAGCCTGCGGTCAGCAGCGCCTGCTCGCCCGAGCCGCCCGACATCGCCCCGGTGCGCAGGTCGCTGACAAAGGGCCAGGTGCCGAAGATCGCCGTGTGGCCAGGCTTGACCGCGTTGACATAGACCAGACCGGCAAGACATTCGGCCGTCGCCTGCACGATGGCGCCGGCGATCGGGGCGGGGGCGGTGGCGCCTGCCTGACCGGCCGAGAGCAGCAGGATCGGCATGCCGCCGCGGATGCATTCCTCCATCACCAGACAGGCGTCATGGGCGAATTTCATCGGCGGCACGACAAAGCAGTTGGAATTGCTGACAAAGGGACGTTCGCGCCACTTGTCCTCGCCGCCCGCCATCAGGTGCAGCATTTCCATCGCGTCGCGCGCGAAGGCGGGTTCCGTAAACGACGTGCCGACATGTTTGGTGGTTCCTGCGCAGCAGGCATAGACCGTGTTGAGATCCATCTCGCGGTTGTCGGGGATGTCGCGGCAGACCATCGGACGCTGCACGAAATGGATATTGTCCAACTGATCGGCAATGCGCGTCGCGTCATGCAGGTCTTGCACCGTGCTTTCGCGATAGGTCCGCGTTTCGACCTCGACCACATGCACCGCCGCGCCCGCCGTGCCGTAATGGACGCGATTGCCCGACAGGATCATGTCATGGCGCGGGTCGCGCCCGTAGAGTGTGATGGACTTGTTGGCCTTCGCGATCGTGTCCTCGATCAGGGCGCGCGGGAAACGGATACGTCCATCACTGCCAAGGATAGCCCCGGCCCCGGTCAGATAGGCAACGCCCGAGGCCGGTGCATCGGCCAGACCGATCTGTTCGAGCGCATCCAGCACAGCGAGGTGAATGCGATCCATTTGAGCCGGGCTGAGCGGGCGGTAGGTGCCGCCTTCCTGTCCCGGATGCACCGGACGGAGAGCGGCTGCGAGCGGGTTGGAGCGGGCTTCACGGCGGGCTGCGCGGCCACCGGCGCGGCGCGATTGGGTCTCGGACATGGTAAGGTAATCCTGCGGATGAGAAAGGGTAATATGGGCTGATCTCAGATCAGATCCGGGCCCCCGCGTGCCGCGCGACCGCGTTCCGCACCGATGGTGCGGATAACAAGCGCAATCTTGCTGCGTGGATGCATGACGCTCTCCTTCAGAACCGGTGCAGAGCACATGATTCTGGCGTGTCTGTCTGTTCCATTTCCGACCTGTGTCGCAAAAGCGCTCTCGCTTGTCGCCCTTGACCGTGGTCGTCCGCACGACTAGGAGGGGTCCATGACAACCAGAACCTGCATTATACTCTCCATTCAGGGCTGAGGTTTCTCAGGCGGGCAGGTCTTCTGTTTCCAAGTGATCACGAAGTTGCTAAGCCCGCCGCCGAACCGCGCGCGAGGACAAGATGACGACGATCAGGCTGCACAACACAAGAACCCGGCGGAAGGAGGACTTTGCGCCTCTCGATATGGATAATGTGCGCATGTATGTCTGCGGCCCCACGGTCTATGACCGGGCGCATCTTGGCAATGCACGGCCCGTGGTGGTGTTCGATGTGCTCTATCGTCTGTTGCGGCATGTCTATGGCGAGGGTCACGTGACCTATGTGCGCAATTTCACCGATGTGGATGACAAGATCAACGCGCGCGCGGCGGAGAGCGGGCGCTCGATTGGCGAGATCACGGCGGAGACGACGCAGTGGTTTCTCGAGGACATGGCCGCCTTGGGCGCGCTGGAGCCGGATCACATGCCGCGCGCGACGCAGTATATTCCGCAGATGGTGGCGATGATCGAGGGGCTGATCGCCAAGGGCCATGCCTATGAGGCCGAGGGCCATGTGCTCTTTGCCGTGGATTCGTGGCGCGAGCATTATGGCAAGCTGTCGGGCCGCACGGTCGAGGACATGATCGCGGGCGCGCGGGTCGAGGTGGCGCCCTACAAGCGCAACCCGATGGATTTCGTGTTGTGGAAGCCGTCGAGCGAGGATCTGCCGGGGTGGCCTTCGCCCTGGGGCAGGGGGCGGCCCGGCTGGCATATCGAATGCTCGGCGATGAGTTACGAATTGCTGGGCGCGAGTTTCGACATTCACGGCGGCGGGGGCGATCTGATCTTTCCCCACCACGAGAACGAGATCGCGCAAAGCTGCTGCGCGCATCCCGAGGGGCAATTCGCGAAGGTCTGGCTGCATAACGAGATGTTGCAGGTCGAGGGCAAGAAGATGTCCAAGAGCCTGGGCAATTTCTTTACGGTGCGGGATTTGCTGGATGGCAATTGGAGCGGCGGCTGGAAGGTGCCGGGCGAGGTGATCCGCTTCGTGTTTCTCTCCACGCATTACCGCAAGCCGATGGATTGGACGGCAGAGAAGGCGCGGGAGGCGGAACGGGAATTGGACAGTTGGGTCAACACCTTGAGTGTTGATCCTGAAGTGCTTGAAAAGGCAACCGCTGGTGAGGGGCAACCTGAAAGGTCCATTGTCGAAGCGCTTTCGGATGATTTGAACACATCCCTAGCTTTGATGCACTTACGAAAGATGGCTTCATTTGTGGATAATGGTTCAGAGTTTCTTAATTCGGACGATGCAGCCCAAGTAAGCCACCGTCTAAATTTCTGCGCGTCAGCCAAGCTGTTGGGATTTGACCTTGTTCCTTTGTCCACCACCCGGCGAAAGCAAGGTTTGTCCTTGGTGAGCTATGAAATTCGACTTTCTGAGGCCCGCGCCGAGGCATCTAAGACAAAGGATTTCTCGGTCGTTGACGCGTTGAAGTCGGGGCTCTTGGACGCTGGAGTTGAAGTGCGCATGAGAAAGGACAGCGTTGACCTCGTTCCCGGCCCCGATTTCGATCCCGCCAAACTTGAGGCGTTGAAGTGAGGCGCCTTTCCGCACATCGCCAACCAGCCGCGCGGTGCCCGACCGCGGGGGGGCGCTCTGACGGCGGTTGTGGGCACTTTATGGTTCAGCCTACTCCGACGGTTTTGCAGGGTGCTCCGTCGCAAAAGCGCCCGCCCGGGGGGCGGTCGGGTGCTGCGCGGCGGCGCGTTCCGCGCCTTGATTCCGCGCAAGGGGCGCTTTGCCTAATGGGTGCCGCATGACCAAAAACCGTCTCTACCTCTACGACACCACCCTGCGCGACGGGCAGCAGACCCAAGGTGTGAGCTTTTCCACGTCCGAGAAAATCCAGATCGCCCATGCGCTTGACCAGCTTGGCGTGGATCATATCGAGGGCGGCTGGCCGGGGGCCAATCCCACCGACAGCGCGTTTTTCGACGCCGCCCCGGCGATCCGTGCCACGCTGACCGCCTTCGGCATGACCAAGCGCGCCGGGCGGTCGGCGGAAAACGATGAGGTGTTGGCCGCTGTTATCAACGCCGGGACCAAGGCCGTCTGCCTTGTCGGCAAGACCCATGATTTCCACGTCACCGCCGCGCTCGGGATCAGCCTTGAGGAGAACACCGACAACATCGCCAAGTCCATCGCCCATCTGGTCGCCGCGGGACGCGAGGCGCTGTTTGATGCCGAGCATTTCTTTGACGGCTACAGGGCCAATCCCGGCTATGCGCTGGACTGCCTGCGCGCCGCGATGGCGGCAGGTGCGCGCTGGATCGTGCTTTGCGATACCAATGGCGGCACACTGCCTTCCGAGATCGGGCGGATCGTGGGCGAGGTGATCGACGCGGGCCTTCCCGGCGACCGTCTGGGCATCCACACCCATGACGACATGGGCCTTGCCGTGGCGGGCAGCCTTGCGGCGGTGGATGCTGGCGTGCGGCAGGTGCAGGGCACCCTGAACGGTCTGGGCGAGCGCTGCGGCAATGCCAACTTGACCACGCTTGTCCCGACGCTACTGCTGAAAGAGCCCTATGCGAGCCGCTATGAGACCGGTGTGAGTTGCGAGGCGCTGCGCGGGCTGACCGCGATCAGCCGTCAGCTGGACGAGATCCTCAACCGCGTGCCGCTGCGGCAGGCGGCCTATGTCGGGGCCTCGGCCTTTGCCCACAAGGCGGGGCTGCACGCGAGTGCCATTCTCAAGGATCCCTCGACCTACGAGCACGTCGATCCCGCCGCCGTGGGCAATCAGCGCCTCATCCCGATGTCCAATCAGGCCGGGCAGTCGAACTTGCGCCGCCGCCTGCAAGAGGCGGGGATCTTGGTTGAACCCGGTGATCCGGCACTGGCGCGGCTCTTGGAAACGATCAAGATCCGTGAAGATCAGGGTTATACTTATGACAGTGCGCAGGCGAGTTTCGAGATTCTCGCGCGCAAGGAACTGGGGCAAATGCCCACCTTCTTTGAAGTGAAGCGCTACAAGGTGACGGTGGAACGCCGCAAGAACAAGTATGACCGGATGGTGAGCCTTTCGGAGGCGGTGGTCGTGGTCAAGGTCGACGGCGAGAAGAAGCTCTCGGTTTCCGAGTCGATGGACGAACAGGGCTGCGATCGCGGGCCGGTCAATGCGCTCTCCAAGGCCCTGGCCAAGGATCTGGGGCGTTATCAGGATCAGATCACCGATATGCGTCTTGTCGATTTCAAGGTGCGCATCACCCAGGGCGGCACCGAGGCCGCGACGCGGGTCATCATCGACAGCGAGGACGGGCAGGGGCGGCGTTGGTCCACGGTGGGGATCAGCCCGAACATCGTTGATGCGTCCTTTGAGGCGCTGCTTGATGCGATCAACTGGAAGCTCCTGCGTGCTGACCAATGACATCATCGCCTGCGCGGACCTGGTGCGGCGCGCTGATCCGCCGCGGTTTCAGGCGGCCATGGCGGCGCCGGTGGCGGCACGCGCAGTGCTCTTTCCGATCTATGCCTTCAATGTCGAGGTGGCGCGCGCGCCTTGGGTGACGCGCGATCCGATGATTGCCGAAATGCGCCTTCAATGGTGGCGTGACGTGTTGAGCGAGATCGCCGAAGGCCGGGCGGTGCGGCGGCATGAGGTAGCGACGCCGCTGGCACGGGTGGTCGGAGCGGAAGGTGCGGCGCTGCTCGACGCATTGATCGAAGCCCGGCGGTGGGACATTTACCGTGATCCTTTCGCTGACCAGGCGGCGTTCCTCCGCTATATCGAGGCGACATCGGCCAATCTGATCTTGGCCGCAGCGCAAGCGCTTGGTCCAGCGGATGCGGACGTGATCCGGGATGCCGGTTATGCACTTGGCCTTGCCAACTGGTTCCGCGCGATTCCTGCGTTGCAAGCCGCCGGGCGCAGGCCCTTGCTGGATGATCGTCCAGAGGCGGTGGCGCAGCTCGCATCGGAGGGGCTACGGCGGCTGGTGATCGCGCGCGCGCGGCGCGAAACGATATCGACCGGCGCGCGCGCCGCGCTGTTGCCGCTTTGGGAAACGGGCCCGTTGTTGCGCCTTGCCCGGAGGGCGCCGCAAACCATCCCCACCGGTGCGCTCACAATGGTCCCGATCCGCAGCCGCATGACCCTGATCCTGCGCGCCGCAACCGGTCTCTGGTAAAGGGGATCAGTCAAAGATGTTTCGAACCCGGGACGAGACGGCGGCCGGCACGGAACTGTCCGGATTGGCGCGCAGCAGCACGAGGAGCCCCACCATCAAACCATGAAGCACTTTGGCGGTTTCGTCGATATTCGTTTGATTTGACAGGTCGCCATTTGCTCTTGCCGCGTTCAAGCCCTCGGCAAAGAAGTCTTGAACTTGCTGCATGCTGGTCTCGATAATGGCTGCGATCTGGGGGTCGTGCGGCGCCCGTTCTATGGCGGAATTCACCATCAGGCAGCCGCCCGGAGACGTCTCGCCGCCACACAGCATCAGATGAAAGGCACCGACAATAGCCGATTTGGGATCCTTGTCCCGACGCAAGTGCTCCAGCATCCCTGTCCGCTAGGTGCGGTCGTAATGTTTCAGCACAAGCAGGAAGAGATCGCGCTTGTTGCCAAATCCGGCATAGAGACTGCCGCGATTCAATCCGGTTGCCGCGACCAGATCGGACATCGATGTCCCCTGATGGCCGTGCGCCCAAAACGCGCGCATTGGCGCCTCCAGAACCTCCGCTTCAACGTAGGATCTTTTCCAAGGCATCACGCCTCCAACGGCAACGGATCATGGTGAGCGCAGTTCAGATATACGCTCCATCCGGCGCGAGAGGAAACTTACCCCTGACACCCTGCACAAGGCTGAGTAACGGGCCTTGCACAGGATGCCAGGTGACTGCGTGTTTGTCGCGGACCGTGCGGTGTGCTGATCAGACTATTCGTGTTTCAAATGGTCGATTTGTAAAAAGTCGAACACATTTTGAACGATCGGTCAAATGACAAATGCGCGGACGGCTTATGAAGCGGCCGGTCTCCATGCGCGCAGGCCTCTGACCAAAGAACAAAAAACCTCGCAACTCGACCAAAAACGACAGAATGTCGTCGCAGAGCAAACATTTCGGCCCAAAGCATGTGTAGCGTTTAGCCAAAACGGATCAGTTCCATGCAACTCCGCCGCATTCCCGAATGGCTTCGTCATGCGCCCGCGCCCTCGGTGCGCGGCTTTGCACTACTTGCGGGGACCGAGGCCATGGCGCGTGGCATCCTGATTTCCGTCATGCCGCTGGAGATGTATCGCGCGCTCAAGGATGCAAGCACGGTATCCGAAGTATATTTCCTTGTCGGCGTGCTGTCGCTTGGCGTTGGCCTGATGGTGCCCTTTGTCAGCCGCTTTGTGCCGCGGCGCTGGATCTATATTGCGGGCTGCGCGATGTTTGCCGGCGGCGCAGGACTTGCGGCGCAGGGGGGGGTGCCGGCCATGATCGCGGCCCTCGCCATGATCACTTCAGCCACGGTCACGGTGTTTGTCTGCTTCAATGCCTATGTGCTGGATTATATTGCCAAGACAGAGCTTGGCCAATGTGAGACCTCACGGATGTTCTACAGTGCTCTGGGATGGACGGTCGGGCCATATCTCGGCGTCACGCTTCTCGGTCTATGGCGACCGCTGCCGTTTCTGATCGCGGGCAGCGCGGCCCTCACCATGATGCTGCTTTTTCTCTACATGCGGTTCGGCAACGGGCGTCTCATCACCCGGGCGCACCGCCCGGCACCCAATCCGCTGGCTTGGTTGCCGCGTTTCTTTGCGCAACCTAGACTTATTGCAGGGTGGATCTTTGCGGTAATCCGTTCCTGTGGCTGGTGGATTTATGTGGTCTATCTGCCAATTTTTGCAATCGAGCGCGGCTTGGGCGAGAACCTCGGGGGCGTGCTTTTGTCCTTCTCCAATGGCATGCTCTTTGTCACCCCGTTGATGTTGCGCTGGATGCAACGGCACTCGATAAGATACGCTGTGCGCACGGGATTTCTGGCCTCTGGCGCGCTCTTCGTTCTTGCTGCGGTGCTTGGTGGCATGCCGGTCGCGGCGGTCGCCTGTATCACGCTCGCGTCGGTTTTTCTCGTGCTTCTCGATGTCTCTGCCGGTCTGCCATTCCTGATGGCGGTCAAGCCGTCCGAACGCACCGAAATGTCTGCAATTTATGCCAGTTTCCGTGATGTTTCGGGCATCCTGACGCCGGGCGCGGCTTGGCTCGTTCTGCTTTTGGCCCCGTTGCAGGGCGTGTTCGTCGTGGCCGGCCTTTCGCTTTGGGGGTGTTGGCATCTCGCCCGGCACCTGCATCCCCGGCTGGGAGAAAAACGTGTGGCGATCGAGCCGGCGTCGCAGTTGAATATCCCACTTTCCCTCTCCCGGAAAACCGGCTAAGGCGTCGCAATGATCACCGTGTATTCTCTTCAATGCCCTCGACGCCGACGCTTTCGCGTCTGACGTCTGGCTGCACACGATCGCGGCGCAAATGCGCCAAATCCTTCCACATCATTGACTTGACCTCGCCGTTGCGGCACTCAAGAAGCCTGTTCCAAAGGGAAATTGCCATGATCCCGTCGATCCTGCCCACCTATAATCGTGCGCCTCTGAGCTTTGTCAAAGGCGAAGGAAGCTGGCTGATCGAGGCCGATGGACGCCGCTTTCTCGATCTGGGCGCGGGCATCGCAGTCAACGCTCTGGGGCATGCGCATCCCGCACTGGTGACCGCCCTGACCGAGCAGGCGGGCGCGCTCTGGCATACGTCGAACCTGTACCAGATCCCCAAGCAACAGGAACTCGCCGATCGCCTCGTTGCCGCCACCTTTGCCGACACGGTGTTCTTCACCAACTCCGGCACCGAGGCCTGCGAACTGGCGGTCAAGATGGCCCGCAAGCATTTTCACGATGCAGGACAGCCCGCGCGCACCGATATCATTGCCTTCGAAGGCGCGTTTCATGGCCGCTCTTCGGCGGGTATTGCCGCTGCCGGATCGGAAAAGATGACCAAGGGCTTTGCGCCTCTTTTGCCAGGCTTCAAGCATGTGCTCTGGGGCGATCACGACGCGCTGCTGGCGTCCATCGACGAGAATACCGCGGCGATCCTCATCGAACCCGTGCAGGGCGAGGGCGGCATTCGTCCCTTGCCTGACCACTGCCTCAAAGGACTGCGCGCGCTCTGTGACGAAAAGGGCATGCTGTTGATCCTCGACGAGGTGCAATGTGGCATGGGGCGCACGGGGCGGCTCTTTGCCCATGAATGGGCGGGCATCGCGCCCGATATCATGATGGTGGCCAAGGGCATCGGCGGTGGCTTTCCCCTTGGCGCTGTGCTGGCAACGGAACATGCCGCATCGGCCATGACGGCAGGCACACATGGCTCCACCTATGGCGGCAACCCCCTCGCCTGCGCCGTGGGTTGCGCGGTGATGGCGCATGTGGCCGATCCCGAATTTCTTGCCGGGGTCGCGCGCAAGGCAGGCCTTTTGCGGCAGCGTCTCGAAGGACTGGTCGCAAGTCATCCAGAGGTGTTCGAGGCGGTGCGCGGCGTGGGGCTCATGCTGGGGCTCAAATGCAAGGTCCTGAATGCGGATATGGTCAAGGCGGGCTATGACGCGCTGTTGACCATCGTTTCTGCAGCCGACAATGTCGTACGGCTCTTGCCACCGCTGACGATCACCGAAGACGAGATCGCAGAGGCTGTGGCGCGTCTCGACGCGGCCGCAACCGCGCTTGAAACAGCATGATTTCAGTGTTCTCCAAATACTCCGGGGGTCTGGGGGCCGGCCCCCAGATGATCCAATCAGCAAAGAGCGATACGACCATGACCCATTTCCTTGATATCCACAAAACATCCCAGGCCGATCTGCGGGCCATCATTGATCAAGCTCGCGCCATGAAGCAGGCGCGCGTCGGTCGCCCGCGCGGCACGCCTGACGATGATCAGCCGCTCGCGGGCCGCATGGTGGCGCTCATCTTCGAAAAGCCTTCGACCCGCACTCGCGTCTCCTTCGATGTGGGTGTGCGGCAGATGGGCGGACAGACAATGGTGCTTTCAGGGGCCGACATGCAGCTGGGCCATGGTGAAACCATCGCCGATACTGCCCGCGTGTTGTCGCGCTATGTCGATCTCATCATGATCCGCACCTTTGATGAATCGGTGCTGCTTGACATGGCCGAACACGCCGATGTGCCGGTGATCAACGGGCTCACTGACCGCACCCATCCCTGTCAGATCATGGCCGATATCCTGACCTATGAGGAACATCGTGGCCCGATCAAGGGCAAGAAGGTTGTGTGGTCCGGCGATGGTAACAATGTCTGCGCTTCCTTCCTGCACGCGGCGGGGCAATTCGGGTTTGACCTGACCTTCACCGGCCCGATGCAGCTGGATCCCGAGCCCGAGTTCATCGGTCTGGCGCGCAAGGCGGGCAGTTCGATCACCATCGAGCGTGATCCGATGAGGGCTGTCGAGGGCGCCGACCTGGTTGTCACCGACACCTGGATCTCGATGCATGACAGTCAGTCTACCAAGGAGCGTCGCCACAACATGCTGCGCGGTTATCAGGTCAACGAGCGGCTGATGCAGGCGGCCAAGCCCGACGCACTCTTCATGCATTGCCTGCCGGCGCATCGCGGCGAAGAAGTGACCTCCGAGGTGATGGACGGTGCCCAGTCCGTGATCTTTGACGAGGCCGAAAACCGCTTGCACGCGCAAAAGGCGATCCTGCGCTGGTGCCTAGGCGTCTGACCCTGATGTTCATCACCTTTCCCCAAACCGCTGACATCCCCGGTCATGATTTGGGGAGGGTGCAGATCGCGGCGTCCGAACCTGCGGTGCAGCTGAGCGCGCGCTTGCAATCGCTAGGGCAAACCGCTTAGCCTCTTCGGCAGGTGTTAGCGATAGCAGAGGGGCGCATGGGCCAGGCACAGATCGGCGTCTATGGGCTGGGGACCATGGGCAGTGCCTTGGCGCTGAATATGGCCGAGCATGGCTTTGACGTTGCTGTGACCAACCGCGAGACCGATTGGATCGCGCCGTTCATCACAGAGGCGGGCAGTTTGGCGGCGCGGCTTCATCCGCATGAGACGCTGGCGGGGTTCGTGGGTGGGTTGCGACTGCCGCGCGTCATTCTCTTCATGATCCCCTCGGGTGCACCGATGGATGCGATGCTGGCCGAGATCATGCCGCATCTTTCCCCCGGCGATATCGTCATTGACGGTGGCAATGCCGATTTTCACGATACCCGCCGCCGTGCTGCGGAGCTTGCGGCAATGAAGCTGCATTTTGTCGGTATGGGGGTCTCGGGGGGGGAGGCGGGTGCGCGCCATGGTCCGTCGATGATGGTTGGCGGGTCTGGGCAGAGCTGGGAGCACCTCCGACCAATCCTGACAGCAATTGCGGCCAGATACCAAGGCTCGGCCTGTGTGGCGCATCTCGGGCCAGACGGGGCGGGGCATTTCGTCAAGACCGTGCACAACGGCATTGAATATGCCGACATGCAGGTGATCGCCGAAATCTATAGTCTGCTGCGCACCGGGGCGGCGATGCCTCCGGCCGAAATTGCTGAGATCCTTGCAGAGTGGAACAAGGGTCCTCTGCAATCCTATCTGGTCGAAATCACCGCCGATCTGCTGACCTATACCGATTCCGACTCCGGGCATCCCATGGTTGACGTGATCAAGGACGCTGCCGGTCAGAAGGGGACGGGGCGCTGGACCGTCATCGAGGCTCTGCGTCTCGGGCAATCAGCAAGTATGATCGAGGCTGCCGTCGGCGCACGCAGCTGGTCCTCGGAGAAGCAGACACGCCAGCGCGCCGAGACAGTTCTAGGCGGTGCGCTCGGGGCCTTCGATGCTAAGGAGGAGATTCTGGCCGAAGCGTTTCTGGCTGCCCGCATCCTTTGTTATGCGCAAGGATTTCGAATTCTGGTCGCCGCCTCGGAAGAGTTTCGTTGGGCGCTCGATTTTGCCACCATCGCCCGCATCTGGCGCGCCGGATGTATTATCCGCTCCGCGTTGCTTGATGAGATTGCCACGGCTCATCAAGCTGATCTGCCGGAGGGTCAGTTGATCCTCGCTCCGCATTTTGCAAAAACGCTCGCACGCTGCGTGCCCGCGCTGCGTGATGTGGTGGGCAGTGCCGTGCGCGGGGGGCATCCGGTGCCCGCGCTCTCGGCAGGTCTGGCATGGTATAACACGATGCGCCTTGGCCATGGAAGCGCAAACATCATTCAGGCGCAGCGCGACCTTTTCGGTCGACACGGGTTCGAGAGGCTTGGCCAGTCAGGCATGCATCATGGGCCGTGGTGGAAATGAGGGCGTGGGATTTGGGTATTTGAACCAAGAAGAAACCTGAGCCTGCCAAGACCACCAAGATTGCGCTCTGGCAAAATTCATCAAAGCCTATTGCGACCTGATGTCCTTGGCGATCTGCTGCATGGCGGCCTGTGGCAGATAGCCCCGCAGCATCTGATTTCCCATCACGAAGGACGGCGTCCCGCTGATCTGCATCTTCTGGCCAAGTCTGTGATTGGCGGCAATGACCTGTGTGACAGCATCACTGTCCATTGCCGCTATGATCGGTTGTGAATCAATCTCCAGGGTTTCGGCCAGCCGACGGAAGGCCACCTCGTTCATCGCACCATTATAGGTCATCAGTGCATCATGCATCGCCTTGTAAGCGTCATCCCCGGCCACCTGCCGGGTCGCAACGGCGAATCGCGAGGCCAGCACCGACTCTTCGCCCAGTATGGGAAATTCCTTGACGATGAAGCGGATGTTTCCGTCGACCTTCAACAGCCCCGCCAACTCGTCATGTGCGCGCCTGCAATAGCTGCATCGGTAATCCATGAACTCGACCAGGGTGATGTCCCCCTCGGGATTGCCCCCAACCCAGGACTGAGGATCATTGAACAGCGCCTCGGCATTCTCCTGCACCAAGGTGACATCAGCCTGCGTCTGATTGGCGGCCTGCCGTTCTTCGAGGATCGCGACCGCCTCCATGATGACCTCGGGGTTTTTCAGCAAATAGGCCCTGATCTCTGCGTGAAAGAGCGCGCGATCCGTGTCGCTCAGGCTGTCCAGATCGAGGGCAGTCGCAGGCAGGCCAAAGCCAAGACAAAAGGCAGCGGTCAAAAAGGCACGTGTCATGAGGTTACTTTCTCCGTTTTGCTTCGGCTTCTGCCGCGGCGATGACATCTTGCGCCCGCTGCCATGCGGCGGATCCACGCGGCAGGAGGCCAGTTGCGCGTTCTGCGTGGATCTTAGCATCTTGGAGACGTCCTGCCATCGCATATCTCTCCGCCGTCAGAACCGAGGCCATGCCGTTGTTCCCCTGTTTGGCGTAACTCACCGCCAAGTCTCGAAGAATGCGAGAATCCCGCCCGTCACGACTGTGCGCGCGCTCGAGGAATTCCTGGGCCTTGGCGGTTTGCCCGTCGGCCAGCAGGGCGCGCCCGTAAGAGCCCAGAATCAGCGCGTTTCCGGCGGCCAGATTGCTGGCCCGAGCATAGGCGGCCACGGCGGGCTTGACCTGACGGCTCTCCATCAGGATCTGGCCCCGCAGTTCGTGCAGATAGGGATCGTCTGGTCGACGCGCCAAAGCGCCGTCAATTGCCGGCAAGGCGCGTTTGAGGTTGGCTTGCCGGTGATAGGCGATCGCCTGGCGCATCAGCTTGATATCGTCATGGCCCGATTCCCCGGCGCGCGTCAGCGTCCATTTGGGTGATCTCTGAAAGGCCGAGAGCTTGCCCTTGGCGCGGGCAAACCAATACTCTGCCTGCGGATCCGGCTGGATCGTTGCGCCCTGCGCCGCCGCCAGTTGCTGAATGTTCCGGAACCGGTCGCGCGACAGAGGGTGCGTGCGCGCGTAGGCGTCCTGGCGGCTGACCGAGAGAGATTCTTGACCCTGAAAGAGATCCATCACCTCGACTGCCCCGCGCAGATCGACCCCGGCTATGGCCATGAAACGCAACCCGCTCGTGTCGGCGGCATTTTCCTCGGCGCGGGTATGGGCAAAGAAGCTGCGCTGCGCGGCGCCCTGGATCCCAGCCGCCGCCCCGGCCGCAAACTCTCCGCTTCCAGCTGCAATACCGGCCGCGGCCGCCAGAACGCTGCCGATCCCGGCCGCGGTGCGGGCATTGCGTGCATTGATCGGACGGCGCATCAGATGACCATTGGCGATATGGGCCGCTTCGTGGGCGATCACCGCTTGCAGCATTGCGGCGGATTGCATTCTCAAGATGAGCCCGGAATGGATAAAAATCGTATCGGCATCGACCACAAACGCATTCATTCCGGCATCGTCGATCACGAGAATGCCCACCCTTGCCGGGCTCAGACCAGCCGCCTTGAGAATGGGGGCGGCCAATTGGCCAAGCGCATGCTCTATATCAGGGTCGCGCAACAGGGTGAGGGCCCGCGCGGATGTGGCTGCCATCAGGCTCAGGATCAGCGCGAGGGCTAAAGAGCGAACATGCACCATTGACGCTATTGCCTTTCCCGGAGAAACCAGACGAGGACTGCCGACCGAACGACCCCCATCAGGAGCTTATGTAATGCAAAATGCCGCCCGGTCCAAGGTTGACCCGTTCATCGTGATGGATGTCATGGAGGCTGCCCGTCGCGCCGAGGCGGCGGGTCGCCGAATCATCCACATGGAGGTTGGCCAGCCGGGGACAGCCGCGCCGCTTGGGGCGCGCCAGGCGCTTGCACGGGCTTTGGAAAGCGATGCAATGGGCTATACTGTGGCACTCGGGTTGCCGGATCTGCGCGCCCGTATCGCGAGGCTCTATGCCGAAAGGCATGGAATTGATCTCAATCCGGATCGTGTCGTGATCACTTCTGGGTCCTCGGGGGCGTTCATCCTGGCATTTACCGCGCTGTTTGATGCGGGCGACCGGGTGGGCATAGGCGCGCCCGGCTATCCCAGTTATCGCCAGATTCTGCGCGCGCTCGATCTGGTCGCGGTCGACATCGAAACGACGGTGAAAAATCGCCTCCAGCCTGTGGCGTCCGACCTCACGGGGCGCAATCTTCGCGGCCTTCTGGTGGCGAGTCCTGCAAATCCAACCGGCACAATGCTCGACAGGGGGGCACTGAGCCGTCTGATCACGGCGGCGGCCGAGCAGAGCGCGAGCTTTATCAGCGATGAGATCTATCATGGCATCGAGTACGAAGCGAAGGCGGTCAGCGCCCTCGAGATCACCGATGACTGCTATGTGATCAATTCTTTTTCCAAGTATTTCTCGATGACCGGCTGGCGTGTTGGCTGGATGGTCGTGCCCGAATGCCACGTGCGCAGTGTCGAGCGTTTGGCGCAGAACCTTTTCATCTGTCCGCCACATGCCAGTCAGATCGCGGCGCTCGCAGCGATGGATTGCACCCCGGAACTGGAGGGCAATCTGGCCGTTTACCGCCGCAACCGCGCCCTCATGCTCGACGGCTTGCCCAAGGCTGGTTTTGATCGGATCGCGCCGCCGGATGGCGCGTTTTACGTCTATGCCGACGTGCGAGATCTGACGTCGGACAGCCGCATCCTTGCCGCCGAGATCCTTGAGCATGCAGGCGTTGCCGTGACGCCGGGGATCGACTTTGATCCGGCCCGCGGCGCGGGCACGCTGAGATTTTCCTACGCGGGTGCCACCGCTGATGTCGAGGAGGGTCTGGCACGATTGGCGCGGATGATGGCAGGGCGCACGGTTCTGTGACGAGGGCGGGACAGGAGTTTCATGAAGGATAAAGGCGTGAACGCCCAGATCCTGCCATGATTTGTTCGACAAAGGACCACAAATGGATGGCACGATCTTCCCCGCATTCATTTTAACGAGAGGCGTGCCAAGCCATGCGACAGCTAAAGGACGGATATCGAGGGATGCAAGTTCTGTTCGAGATCAATATTGATCTCATGCTGTTTGTCGCGACGATCGTTTTGACACTGGCTGCGGTGAGTTATCTCTCAACCCTCTGAGTTGGGTTCGGACCGTCTGCAACTCGCGTTTTGACAAGCCCGGACAGACGGGGTAGTGACATCTGCAATAGCTGTCAGACCGGGTTTCGAACAATGAATGATGATGACGTTGACCGGCATTTGAGCCTTATGGGCGAAAATTTACTGAATCGCATGTCTGGCGCCCTGGCATTGGTGCTTTTTGTGTTTGCTCTAATGGCAACGGCGCTTCCGGCAGCGGCGCAATCCTATCGGTTTTCAAACGTTACGATCGACGGCAATCAGAGGATCGAGCCGACGACGATTCTCAGCTTTGCGGGCATCACACGCAATGAGACCATCTCGGCGAGCGGGTTGAACGACGCTTATCAAAGGATCCTGGCCTCCGGTCTTTTCGAGCAGGTGGAACTGGTGCCGCAGGGCAATACCCTTCTCATCAAGGTGACGGAGTTTCCCACCATCAACCGCATTGCGTTCGAGGGTAACAGAAAGATCAAGGAAGACGATCTGCAAGGCTTCATCAAGAGCAGCGTGCGGCAGGTGTTCAGTCCGACACAGGCGGAACGTGATGCCGCAACGATTGCCGAAGCTTATGTGCAAAACGGGCGTGTCGCGGCCCGCGTGACCCCCAAGGTGATCCGGCGCAGCGATAATCGTGTCGATTTGATCTTCGAGATTTTCGAGGGCCGCAAGATCGAAGTGCAACGGATCGGGTTTGTCGGCAACCGGACATATTCCGACCGCCGTCTGCGTGGCGTGATCCAGAGCAAGCAAACCGGTCTTTTGCGCGCGCTCATTGATCGAGATACCTTTGTCGAGGACCGGATCAACTTCGACCGTCAGGTGCTGACCGATTTTTACAACTCGCGTGGCTTCGTTGATTTCCGCGTGACCGGCACGAATGCTGAACTGGCACGCCAGAGAGATGCGTATTTTGTGACGTTCATCGTGCAGGAAGGACAGCAATTCCGCTTTGGTCAGATCACCACTGTCAGCGAGATGAATGGCGTCGAGTCGGAAGAGTATCACAAGACGCTGAAGATACGTCCTGGGGTGGTTTATTCGCCAACCCTTGTGGAGAGCACCATAGCCAGGATGGAGCGCCTTGCGATCAAGAATGGCGTTGATTTCCTGCGAGTGGAGCCACGCATCACGCGCAATGATCGCGATCTGACGCTGGATGTGGAATTCGTCCTGCAACGTGGCCCGCGCGTCTTTGTCGAACGGATCGATATCGAAGGAAACACGACCACGCTCGACCGCGTCATCCGGCGCCAGTTCGATGCCGTCGAGGGCGATCCGTTCAACCCGCGCTCCATTCGTCAGGCCGCAGACCGGATCCGCGCGCTGAATTATTTCAAGCAAGTCGATGTCAACGCACGTGAAGGGTCGCGTCCCGATCAGGTGGTCATCGAGACCGATGTCGAGGAAACCACGACCGGCACCGTTTCTGTTGGTGCGAGTTTCTCGACCAACTCTGGCTTGGGTATTCAACTGGGGTTCAGCGAACGCAACTTCATCGGACGTGGTCAACAGTTGACGGCGCAGATCTTGGCAACAGGGGACACGATCAACTACAATCTCGGGTTTGTCGAACCCGCCTTTCTGGGTCGTGATGTTGCTTTTGGTCTCGACTTCTCGTTTCGCGAAACCAACAGCGATAATAGCGAGTTCGACACGGCGATCGGTGTCTTTCGCCCCAGCCTTACCTTTCCCACGGGAGAAAACAGCCGCCTCGGTCTGTTCTATAATGCCAGCTACGAAGAAATGTCGGATTACAACGGCACGTCCGGTATCCTTCAGTCAGAGGTCGATCAAGGTGCCCTGTGGACCAGTTCCGTCGGTTATCAGTTCTCCTACGACACACGTCTTTCCGGACTTGATCCGAAGGCAGGTGTATTGTTGTCCTTTGGCCAGGAACTCGCCGGCCTGGGGGGAGACAATGATTTTGTCAAGACCACAGCACGGATTGTCGGTCAGACCAGCATTCTGAACGAGGAAGTGACCCTGCGTGCGATCCTTGAAGGCGGCGCGATCAGTTTTTCGGATGGTCAGAACAGCCGTTTCATCAACCGCTTCAGCGGACAGATCATTCGTGGGTTCGAGACCAATGGCATCGGCCCGACCGAGGGCGGCGAGCAGCTGGGGGGTGATTACTTCGCTGCCTTGAAGTTCGAGGCGGAGTTCCCGCTTGGCCTGCCGGATGAATATGGAATCACTGGCGGTGCATTCTATGATATCGGCTCGCTTTGGGGGATCGGCAACAAAGCCTCGGCTGTCCTGCCTCTGGCCTCAACCGGGTTCGAGCCGCGCCATGTGATCGGGTTTTCGATCTTCTGGACCTCGCCATTCGGTCCGATCAGGATGAACTTTTCGAACGCGCTTAAAAAAGAGCCGGGCGATGTCGAACAACAGTTCGATTTGACGGTCAGAACGGATTTCTGACATGCGCAACACGCTTGCTCTGACCGGGCTGGCGATGTTGCTGGCCCTTGGTGGGCTGACCCCAGTCGTGGCGCAACAGATGGGGGTCGTGCAGAGTGACGTGATCGTCATCGACCCCGAGCGGCTCTTGACCGAGACGCTCTACGGCAGACGCCTGCAATCCGAGCTACAGGCTGCGCGGGATCGTCTGATCGCCCAAAATGATCAAGTGGCCGCCGAGCTTGAGGCAGAAGAACTAGCCTTGACCGGGCAACGTGCAACGATGCCGCCCGACGAATTCCGCGTCCTTGCCGATGCGTTTGACCAGAAGGTCGAAAAATTGCGCCTTGAGGCGGAACAGATGTCACGCGATCTGGAGCGCCGCCGCGATCTTGCCCCGGCTCAATTCATGCGGGTCATTCAACCTGTTCTGGCCGATCTGCTGCAAGAGGCCGATGCGGTTGTGATGCTTGACCTGCGCACGGTGCTGCTGCGTTCTGAAGTGGCCGATGTATCCGATATCGCCATCGCCCGGATCAATGAAAGGATCGGCGCTGACCCCGCGGGCCTGGACCCGCAGGGGACGGCGCCAGACCCTGTATTGCCGAGAAGCACCGCAGACTAGTCGCACAAGGCCGGGCTTGCCTTGACTGGAGGCAATTGCTAGGGACCAAGGCGAAGAGGGATGCGAAAGGACAGCCGATGACCGAGGCGCTCAAATCCGCGGATATCCACCATATCCAGCGACTCATTCCGCATCGATACCCGTTTCTTCTGGTTGACAAGGTGGTCGAGATCGACGGCTACATGTCAGCGCGTGGGATCAAGAACGTTACCATGAACGAGCCGCATTTTCAGGGCCATTTCCCAGGTCGTCCCATCATGCCGGGCGTCACCATCATTGAAGCGATGGCGCAGACTGCGGCAGTGATGGTTGGGACGGCGCTTGGAATGGAGGACCGCAACATGCTGGTCTATTTCATGGCGATAGAAGGTTGCAAGTTCCGCCGCATGGTCGTGCCTGGCGATGTTCTGGAGATGAAACTTGCAACCCTGCGCGGCAAGCCGGGTGGAAAGGTCTGGAAGTTTGGCGGCGTTGCCGAGGTCGCCGGCGAGTTGGTCGCCGAGGTAGAATTCACCGCAATGATGGACTTGCAAAAGGTCTGACTCAGGGCCGCGCCATTTTTTCCTGCATATGGCCTGTTTCGATCTGGGGGCAGTTCCAGAAAGGGCCTGCGTTCCAAGCGGGCTCCGCTTGTGGATCTATTGCTTTGGTGCTGTGGTGATTGCCTCGATCTTTGGCATCATCACTGGCATTTTTTCCTGCAACACGGCAGAGATCATCGGCTGTTGAATCTGCGCAAGTTGCGGCATCTTCTCCATCACCGCACGGCCATTCACAGACATGTAGAAGTCACGCAAAGCGGTCAATTCCTCGAGGGTCATCAGATCCGCCATGATGGCATCCTGTTTGCGCATCACCGCCATCAGCGGCGCCGTCAACTCGTCGGAAAACAGCTGTTCGATCTGATTGACCTGATCGGGCGAGAGCGGTTGTCGCGTCGCCTCCATCTGCTGCACCATAGGCTGCCAGAGTTGGCGAATGAAATCCTGAATATCCATATCCTGCATCGTTGCCTCGACATAGTCCTGCGCTATCGCAAGTCGCGTTGCGCGATCGCTGGCACCATCCGCATTGGCAGGTAGGGCAAGACAGAGGGCTAGCATTACGCCAGTGAAAAATTGCATAGGTCAAACTCCACAAATTCAATTCAGGAGGGATGCAATCATCTCGACAGATCGCTGTCAACGGGGTGCCGTGGCTTGCATGGACCGGGTTGTGTTGCTATCTCCGAAAAGGGAAAACCCGATCAATTTGATCGGATAGAACATGAGGCACAGGTGCAGAGCCAAATCCCACGGCTGGAAATCAGAAACCTCACCCGACGCTATGATCGCCGGGCGGTAGTGAATGATGTGTCCTTGCGGGTGATGCCGGGTCAGGTGACATGCCTGCTGGGACCCTCGGGGTGCGGAAAATCAACAACGTTGCGCATGATAGCGGGCGTCGAGATGCAGGATTCGGGCGAGATCTATGTCGATGGCCGGCTGATTTGCGATACTGTGTTTCGCGTGCCCCCAGAGCGCCGGCATATCGGTCTGATGTTCCAGGATTTCGCGCTTTTTCCGCATCTCAATGTGGCGCACAATGTCGCCTTTGGCCTTTTGGGAAACAAAGCCGAGAAATTCGCCCGGGTGACGGAATTGCTCGAACGTGTCGGTATGGGGCGATACATTGATGCCTATCCGCATGAACTTTCCGGCGGCGAGCAGCAACGTGTGGCGCTTGCCCGGGCCCTTGCCCCCAAGCCCAGCATCATGCTGATGGATGAGCCATTTTCCGGCCTCGACAATCGCCTGCGCGATGGTATCCGCGACGAGACGCTTGATATCCTGCGCGAAGAGGATACCGCCATCTTGCTCGTGACGCATGAACCCCAGGAAGCGATGCGGATGGCCGATGAAATCGCATTGATGCGCGACGGGCGCATCGTGCAGCAAGGGGCGCCTTACAATATCTACAATTCTCCGATCGATCGCAGCGCGGTGGCGTTCTTTTCCGACACAAATGTCATTCGCGGCACGGTCCGGGGAGCATTGACCGAGACGCCGTTTGGTCATTTTCTGGCCCCCGGCGTTCCGGATGGGCAGGACGTTGAAATCGTGATCCGGCCCCAGCACATCAAGATCGATTTTGACCGAAATGGACGCGGTCCCAATCCAACGCCTCAGGACGGCACGCCCGCGCGCGGCGTGGTCGTGCGGGCACGTTTCATGGGTTCGGAGAGCCTGGTCGAGTTTCGTATGGATCACGATGGATCGATTCTGAAGGCTACGGTTCCAAAAGTGTTTTTGCCGGAACCGGGCAAAGCGTTGTGGTTGATGATCCGGCGCGATCGGTGCTTTGTGTTTCCGAATCGTCGCGGTGCAGTGTGAGGGCGCGTTCAGGAGTCAGAGTTTTCGTATCTTAAACTTTGTGATCCGGTTGTCCTTGCGCGCCAGAACCTGAAACCGGAAGCCGTGAAAAATGAAAACCTGATCGACCGCAGGGATCATCTGAGCCTCATGGATGACCAGCCCGGCCACGGTGTTCGCCATGTCGTCGGGCAATGCCCATTCCGTGGCCCGGTTGAGATCCCGGATCGTCATGGCGCCATCGACGATGAATTGGTTATCCTCGGTTTTCCGGATCGCATATTCCATATCCTGATCGAACTCATCGGTAATCTGGCCGACGATCTCTTCCAGAATATCCTCGAGGGTAATCAGTCCTTCGAGCGTACCATACTCATCGACGACAAGCGCAAAATGGCTGCGGATGCGGAGGAACTGTCGCATCTGTTCGTCCAGTGTCGTCGTTTCCGGAACGAAGTAAGGTTTTCGCGCAATGCTGAGGACATCGAAGTTCTTCAAGGCTTTGGCGCCATCTCTTGATCCAGTTACCAGCTTGTGCATGGCGCGCAGCAAATCCTTTGCATGGACCACGCCGATAATGTTGTCCGGATCATCCCGATAGAGCGGCAATCGCGTGTGATTGCTCTCAAGGCATTGGTTCAGGATGGCCTCCGGGTCCAAAGCGACATCGATCAATTCGATCCGGCTGCGATGCAGCATGATTTCCTCGACCGTTCTTTCGCCCAGATCGAGGGCGCCCAGGATGCGGTCGCGATCTTCCTTTTCGACGACACCCTCGGATTGCCCGAGATAAAGTGCACCGGCGATTTCTTCCTTGATGGCAAGGATTTGACGGTTCGGATCAATCTTGACGCCGAACACGGCCAGGATGCCGCGCACGAATAGTCGAACCGCCGATACAATCGGCGAGAAGACCTTGATCACCACAAGGATGATCGGCGCCGCGCGTGCAGCGGCCGATTCGGCATTCGTTATGGCGTAAGTCTTTGGCAACACCTCAGAAAAAACCAGCACAAGAACCGTCATGACCAGCGTCGCCAAGGCCACACCGCTCTCACCAAAGAGCTTGGTAAAAAGGGCGGTCGCCAACGCCGCGGCAAGGATGTTTACCAGATTGTTGCCGAGCAGCACGGATCCGATCAGGCGCTCATTATCTTCCGTGATTTTCAAAGCGAATTCGGCACCCTTGCTGCCCTTTTCAGCTTGCGCGCGCAGTTTGCTACGCGACGCGGCGGTCAGCGCGGTTTCACTGCCCGAGAAGAATGCAGACAGGATCAGCAGTCCAAGAATCGCTCCGGCGGTGATCCAGAAAGTCAGATCCAGAAGGTGTGTTTCGGCTTCCATCTCGCGGGTTCTCAGTTCTTGCGTGTGAAGTTATGCGGCGCACTCGGAATTGCATCAAGACGACGTTTTTGACACCACGTGTTTTGTTTCGAGAGTCGACTCTGTCGCAGGTCGTGGATCATCTGGTGCGGATCTGGGGGCCTGATCGCGCCGGGTCGCCCTGGCCAGCGGATGATGCTCCTGAACTAGAGCCTGCAAGCGGGCGTCGAGGACATGCGTGTAGATTTCTGTCGTGGCGAGATCGGCGTGACCAAGCAGGATTTGTATCACCCGCAGGTCCGCGCCGTTGGCCAACAGATGCGTGGCAAACGCATGCCGGAGCCTATGCGGTGTGACCTTTGCTGAAGTGACATCAGCTTTGACAGCCAGTTCCTTGATAGTAATATAAAAACTATGGCGGCTCAAGAAGCCGTCGTCCTGCGAAGAGGGAAAGAGAAACGGTGATGCGGTCTTGCCCGCGCTGCGGGCCGCGTCATCCTCCTGTGTGCGGAACTCAAGCCATTTGGCAAGAGCCGTGCGCGCCGGTGGCGAGAGAGGCACCATGCGTTCCTTGCCCCCCTTGCCTCGGATCAGCAGCATCTGCGGATCGCCGCGCGCCGCCGAGATCGGCAGCGACACCAGTTCACTCACGCGCATTCCGGTCGCGTAGAGCAGGGTCATCAGGCAGGCATTTCGCGTGCGATCCTGGACGGTCCTCCCATGCAGGGCGGCCGCCTCCAGCAGGCGGCTGACCTCAGCCTCGCTCAGGGTCTTGGGCAGACGCTTCGCCCGTCCGGGGCCTTTGATACGAATTGCGGGATTGTCGGTGCGCAGGCGTTCGTCGAAGGCAAACCGATAGAGTTGCCGCACGGCGGATAACCTGCGCGCACGGGTGGCGCGGGCCAGCCCCTTTGCATCGCAATGGACCAGATAGGATTCGATGTCGGTCTGCGTGGCCGTCTCAAGAGGAACGTCCTGATCGCGGGCCCAAGTGGCAAAGTCGCGGAGATCACGCTCATAGGCCAAAAGCGTGTTGTGCGCGGCTCCCAGCTCGGCCGCTTGCGCCTCAAGAAAGAGCTCGATCCACTGCCTGTCCCGGGTCATCTGCGTATGTCAAGCAGCAGCAGTTGCAGCGCGGCCCGGCGGGCAGTTTCTTCCAGACCCACCGCACGCAACGTGGCAATAGCCCCCGAGATGTCGTCGCGGCCACTCTCCGAGGGTTGATCAAGCTGTGCTGCGGCCCCGAGGATGGCCTCGCCCAGGCGGCCGTTGTCGAGCAGGGTTTTTTGTGCGGATGGTGGTTCGGTGGCCATAAAGCCCCGGACGATTGCCTCCTCAAGAGACGATTGAGCATCATCAAGCTTCGGCTGACCACGGGCAAGATCGGCGAGATAACGCCGTGTTCTCTCCTCGCTTTGTTGCTCTTTCGCCGCCGCCCCGTAGCTACTGGACAAGAGAAGAATTCGAAACGCAAGTTCCGTCACCTCGTTCGGAAGTTCCAACCCCATCAGGCGCGGTCCGAAGACATCCGCAAAGGGCACCTCAAGCCGCCTTGATCTCATGGCAGCCCAAGCCACTGGCAATCCTTTGGCGACCGTTGGCAGGTCTCCTTGGCTCAGTGCCGCATCGAGGGCCTGAATTGCCGCCACCCTGTCCCAGATGCCGCCAGAGGCTGCGGGCTTGCGGGCGGTATAGAGCCCAAAGAGTTGGCTTGCGGGCAACGCCCCGGTGCGCGCCAGTCGCTCGGCGGCTTCGAGTTCGGCCTTCCAGCCTGCCGTTCCGCGCAAATCGGCGTGGGCAAAGGACTTTGGCAGATTATGGGTCTGAAGGGGCGTGCCCATCGCTTCGAAAAGCCGAAACTCGAGAGGTGATATCGTCTTGGGGATGTCGGGGGGAGGAACCGTGTCGATCAGATCAGGATCAAGGAACAGGGCAAGCAAGGTCTGATCGGTTGCATCAATTGCATCAAGAGCCACGGCCGAGTCGTAAATCAGCGCCGCCTTTTCCCAATCCCCCGTTCGTGCCGAGCAGAAAATTCTTGCGGAAAGATCGCTGGACAAATGCGGCCGGCGCTCGAGTGCTGCGCAGGGACGATCCTCTTGCCCGGTGAGAAGCGACAGATCAAACCAGTGGCCAAATAGGTTGCCCGGCACCAGACCTGCGGCCTCCACAAGGGCAAGAGCGGGTTCTACTGCACCGAACTGCCGCAAGGCCAGCAAGCGGGTCAATAGAAACTCTGCGTCCGTTGTCAGATCAACGGGTGGGTCGGCTTCGGCAAGCAAGAGCGTATAATACAATGCCTGAATCGCGGGCAATGGCTCTGGTGACAGGTTCAAGAACCGGCGTTGCAGATCCGCCGCATTACTATTGCTCCAAAGAGAGACGGGGAGACCTGTCGAATGGCTGGGCAAGAGGCCGACTGCGTCGGCGCGCTGTCTGTCAAGTGTGGTTACCTGAACCTGCGGTATAGTTACCGCGGATGCGACCGGGGGGGCATTCAGGATGACGCTTTCCGGGGGGGAGACGGTCGCAGTCGCGGTCTGGTTTAGCCACTCGATCGCTGAGAGCGGTTCCTGAGCAAAACTGGCGGTTCCGAAAAGGATGCTGAAAAGGGCTGCGCTAATGCGTTTCAAGAATGATTTCCTGACGAATCTCGTTCTGCCGTGGGCCAAAGTCAGCCCCAAAAAACGGTCCGACATACATATAGGACACCAGAGCAAGGAACCCTAGAAAGGCCACATAAATCAGCCACTTTATCAATCTATACATAGGGCCCTCTGTCTGCTCTTGCCAGTCTTTTTCTGAACTTATAACTGGCCTTTTAGACAAGATCACGTCATTCAATGAAAAGCGTGTGGAATTGGCAGGGGAACGCCGAGACGTGCCGGGGGCAGCGGAGCCGAAACTGAAAAAGACCATCGTGCTCGTGGGCATGATGGGCGCTGGCAAGACGGCCGTGGGCAAAGCGCTTGCGGCGCGTCTGCGAGTGCCGTTCCTGGATTCCGATGGCGAGATTGAAAAGGCGGCCAACATGACGATTGCCGAGATATTTCAACGCGATGGCGAGGACTTCTTTCGTCGGCGTGAAACCGAGGTGATTGACCGCTTGCTGGACTCACATCGTGGCGTCCTGTCAACCGGGGGCGGTGCCTTTCTGGCGGAACGCAATCGCAGACTCATCTCCGAAAAAGCCATTTCGGTGTGGCTTGATGCCGAGCTTCCACTATTGTGGTCCCGCGTAAAAGGTAAAAATAACAGGCCACTCCTTCGCACAGCTAATCCATACGAAGCACTCAGCGATCTCTATCAGAAGCGCGTACCGCTTTATGCGCTCGCAGATTTGTGCGTGCAATCTCGACCGCATTACTCGATCGAAGAAATGGCGACTGAAGTCGAAAAAGCGTTGCGGGCGCGGCAAGATGTGTTGGAGGGCGTGAATTGAGCAACGTTGTGCATGTCGGGCTCGCAGGGCGCGCGTATGATGTTCATATCGGGCCTGGCGTGCTGCCAGAGGCGGGTTCTCTGATCGGTCCGCTGCTGCGGCGGGCGCGTGTGGCGATCGTGACGGATGAAAATGTCGCGCGCTTGCATTTGAGGACGCTGGTCGAAGGTCTGGAAAAATCCGGAATATCCTCTGTCTCCCTGAGCCTTCCTGCGGGTGAGGGAACCAAAAGCTGGCCCCATCTGGAGCATGTGACCGGTTGGCTTCTGGAGCGGAAAATAGAACGAAATGATATAGTTATCGCCCTCGGTGGTGGAGTGATCGGTGATCTCGTGGGGTTTGCCGCAGCGATCCTGCGGCGGGGGGTGCGGTTTGTGCAGGTGCCCACCAGTCTCTTGGCGCAGGTTGACAGTTCGGTGGGGGGCAAGACCGGGATCAATGCGCCACAGGGCAAGAACCTGATCGGGGCGTTTCATCAGCCAAGCCTTGTTCTGGCCGATACCGCAGTTCTCGGGACGCTTGCCGAACGCGATTTTCTGGCCGGATACGGTGAGGTGGTGAAATACGGTCTATTGGGAGATAGCACGTTTTTCCAATGGCTTGAAGGTCATGGCTCACGTGCCTCCGCCGGGGATATGGCGGCGCGGATGCATATCGTGAAACGCTCTGTCGAGATGAAGGCCGAGATTGTCACACGCGATGAAACCGAACAGGGTGATCGGGCCTTGCTTAATCTGGGGCATACATTTTGTCATGCGCTGGAGGCGGCAACACACTATGATGGGGCGCGTCTCTTGCATGGGGAAGGCGTGGCAATCGGCTGTGCGCTGGCGTTCGAGCTGTCAGCAAGGTTGGGGTTGTGTTCACAAGAGGAGCCAAGCCGGGTGCGTGCGTTGTTGCGCAACATGAAGATGAAGGTGGATCTTTCGGATATTGAAGGAGAACTTCCGGCGGTTGACGCCTTGATCGCGCTCATGGGGCAGGACAAGAAAGTGGTCGATGGCAAGTTGCGATTCGTCCTGGCGCGCGGCATCGGTGCGGCCTTCATCACGGATGACGTGCCGCCCGCGGCGGTGCGCGCGGTGCTGCAAGAGGCGCTTGCGGCGCGGGGATGATGCGTACAGGCGGGACAGGGTGAACGCGGGTTCCGTACGCAGTCGCCGCGTCACTCCGCGAGCCGCACCAGCGCGTGGCGTTTTCTGCCCGCCGAGAGCTTGATCGGCGCGTCAAGTCGGGCCGCGTCGATCATCAGACCGGCATCCGTCAGCGGTTCGTCATCAAGGCGCGCGCCGTGTTCGGCGATCAGGCGCTTGGCCTCCTTGCCGGAACTGGCCAGCCCCGCGCGCACGATCAGTTGCACGATGGAGAGCCCGTCGCCAAGATCGGCGGGGCTCAAGGTCAGGGTGGGCAGATCCTCGCCCACGCCGCCATGCTCGAATACTTCGCGTGCCGTGGTCTCGGCGGTCTGAGCGGCCTCGGCCCCGTGCAAGAGTGTGGTCACGGCGTTGGCGAGGATGATCTTTGCGGTGTTGATCTCGGATCCCGCCAGTGCGCCGAGGCGGTCGCAGTCCTCGACCGGCAATTCGGTATAGAGTTTCAGGAAACGCCCGGTATCGGCGTCGGTGGTGTTGCGCCAGAACTGCCAGAATTCGTAAGGGCTGAGCAGGTCGGGCGAGAGCCAGACCGCCCCGCCCGCCGACTTGCCCATCTTGCGCCCATCCGAGGTGGTCAGCAGCGGCGAAGTCAGCCCGAACACCTCATGCTCGATCACCCGGCGGGTGAGGTCGATGCCGTTGATGATGTTGCCCCATTGATCCGATCCGCCCATTTGCAGGAGGCAGCCATGGCGGCGGTTCAGCTCGAGAAAGTCATAGGCCTGAAGGATCATGTAGTTGAATTCGAGGAAGCTGAGCGATTGCTCGCGGTCGAGGCGGGACTTGACCGATTCAAAGCTGAGCATCCGGTTGACCGAGAAATGTCGCCCGATGTCGCGCAGGAAATCGAGGTAATTGAGCCCGTCGAGCCATTCGGCATTGTTGAGCATCAAGGCATCGTGCGGGCCATCGCCATAGGACAGATAGCGGGCAAAGACCCGGTTCATCCCGACAATGTTGTCGTCGATCTGCGCCGGCGAGAGCAGCGGCCGTTCTTCGGAGCGAAAGGAGGGGTCGCCGACCTTGGTGGTGCCGCCGCCCATCAGCGTGATCGGCCGGTGGCCGGTCTTTTGAAGCCAACGCAGCATCATGATGTTCAGGAGATGCCCGACATGGAGTGATTTCGCGGTGGCGTCATAGCCGATATAGGCGGTGACGGGTCCGGCGTTCAGCGCCCGGTCGAGGGCTTCGAGATCGGTGCAATCCGCGAGATAGCCGCGCGCCTGCATCACCTGGAGGAATTCGGATCTGGGGTGATAGGTCATAAGGCTTGTCCCGCTTGTCGTTGCGCGGCATGTATAGGCAGTTGGCGGGCGAAGGAAAAGGCCATGTTGAAGGCGGGGCGTGTCTGGGCGCTTGGGGCGATGTCGGGCACTTCTCTGGATGGGGTGGATGCGGCGATGGTCGAGACCGACGGCCTGCGGATCCATGAGTTCGGGCCGCGCGCCTACCGGCCCTATGGCGCGGGCGAACAGGCGGTGCTGCGGGCTGCGCTTGGCAAATGGCCCGGCGAGGATCTGGCCGAGGCCGAGGCCTTGGTCGAGGCCGCGCATCTGGAGGTGTTGGGCGGCTTTGACGGTGCGGCGCTGGTGGGATTTCACGGCCAGACGCTGGCGCATGAGCCGCGCGGGCGGGGCACGCATCAACTGGGCAACGGGGCGCGGATCGCCGCCGGGCTGGGGCTGCCGGTGGTCTGGGATTTCCGCAGCGCCGATGTCAGGCTGGGCGGTGAAGGCGCGCCTCTGGCGCCGTTCTTTCATTTTGCCTGCGCGCAGTGGATCGGGGCCACGGCACCCCTGGCCTTTCTCAATCTCGGCGGGGTGGGCAACCTGACATGGGTGGATCCCCGCCGCGCGCGGCCCGAGGATGCGGGGGCGCTTCTGGCCTTTGACACCGGGCCTGCAAATGCGCCGATCAACGATCTGATGATGGCGCGGCGCGGGCTGCCCTATGATCGCGACGGGGCGTTGGCGCGGCAGGGACGGGTGGTGCAGGGGGCGCTGGAGATGTTTCTCGACGAGCCCTATTTTTTGCGGATGCCGCCGAAATCGCTGGACCGCGACACGTTTCGTGACATGATCGCTCTGGTCGCGGAATTGCCCGATGCCGATGCGGTGGCGACGCTTGCGGGGATGAGTGCGGCGGCGGTCCTGCGTGGGATGGAGCATTGCCCCGTTCCCCCCGCGCGCCTCTTGGTGACGGGGGGCGGGCGGCACAATCCGGTGTTGATGGAGATGCTGCGCGCGGCGCTCGATTGCCCGGTGGAGCCCGTTGAGGTGGTGGGGCTGGATGGCGACATGCTTGAGGCGCAGGCCTTTGGCTATCTGGCGGTGCGGGTGGCGCGCGGGATGGCGACCTCCTGCCCTGGCACGACGGGGGTGCGCGCGGCGGTCTCGGGGGGCACGATCAGCCGACCGCAGGGTGAGACGGGATAACGGACAGGAACGGTGATGAAGAACCAAGAACAAAGGTCTGCCACCATCGCTGCGCAGGCGGCGGGGGCCACGGACAGCGCCACGGGCGGCGTGGTGCCGGGGATCAGCCTGAGCACGACCTATTTGCGGGGGCCCGATTATGTGCCGCTGCGGCCCGACAACATCTATGGCCGGGATGCCAATGATACGGTGCGGCAGGCCGAAGAGGTGATCCGGCGGCTGGAGGGCGCGGCGGCGAGCCTCTTGTTCCCGTCCGGCATGGCGGCGGTGGCGGCGGTGTTTCGGGCGCTGCCCTCGGGGGCGCGGGTGGTGATGCAGAACGGCATCTACTGGGGCACGCTGAAATGGGTGCGCGACTATTGCCTGCGCCGGGCGATCATCCTCGACGAGATCGACGCCGCCAAGCCGGAGGCGCTGGCGGAGGCGTGCCGGTCCTCGGCCGACATGGTGTGGATCGAGACGCCGTCCAATCCCTGGCTGCGGACGGTGGATATCGCGGCGGCCTCGGGGGTGGCGCACAAGTCGGGTGCCGTGCTGGTGGTGGATGGCACGGCGGCGACGCCGGTGTTGACGCGCGCGCTCGATCTGGGGGCGGATCTGGTGATGCATTCGGCCACCAAGGCGCTCAATGGTCATAGCGACGTGCTGGCGGGCGTGCTGTCCTGCCGTGATCCGGGCAATCCGATGTGGCAGGAGATTGCGACAGACCGGCATGACGCCGGGGCGATCATCGGCCCGTTCGAGGCCTGGCTCTTGATGCGGGGGATGCGCACGCTGCCGCTCAGGGTGGAGCGGATGAGTGCCAATGCGCTGGCGGTGGCGGAGTATCTTGCGGCCCATCCGCGGATCGAGACGGTCTATTATCCCGGTCTGGCCTCGCATGTGGGCCACGAGATTGCCCGGCGGCAGATGCAGGGTGGGTATGGCTATCTCTTGTCGGCGCTGGTCGTGGGAGGGCGGGCGCGGGCGCTGGAGGTGGTGGGGCGGCTGCAACTCTTTCATCGCGCCACCTCGCTGGGCGGGGTCGAGAGCCTGGTCGAGCATCGCCACACGATCGAGCCGCATACCGGGATCCCGGAGAACCTGATCCGGCTCTCGGTCGGGATCGAGGCGGTGGAGGATCTGATTGCCGATCTGGCGCAGGCGCTGGAGGGCTAGGACGGGGCGTCGAGAACACATCAAGAGCGGTTTTCAAGGCCCGGAATAGATGCGATTTTCAAAGTTTTATGATCAATCTGGCGGTGGCCCTTGCCGGCCGGGCAGAGGAGCGCATCCCTGACTCTGGCGTCTGCGCGCGGAGCCTCGGGCCATGACGGACCGGTGGACGGGGCGGTGGCGCTGATCGGTGCCGATCCAATCCGAAGCGGAGCCCGATCAGCCGGTGAGGCCGCGTTCCTTGCGCCGCAAGCCGGTGCCGATGCGATCAAGGATCGCCTCTGTGGCGTTGTCGGGGTCCTGCAATGTCAGCCGGACGCGCGCCTTGATCGCGTCGAAGCGGACACGCAGCGCGGCCTTTTCTGCGCCTTGGCAGTCGTTCCACGGGCGACCTTGCAGGCCCATCACCAGCGCGTAATAGGCGATGAAATGCGGGCTCTCGCCGCTCTGCAAGAGGCCTTCATAGGCGGCATCCGGCCCCCTGTCGCGCAACGCTTCGGCGCTGTGGATCCCGGCGCGCGCAAAGGCTGCCTCGCTGGCGGGGCCGAGATTGCGGATCGCGGAGACCGGGGTGGTTGGCTTCATCAGGCGACAAAGGCAAAGGTATCGGCGCGGGCGCGGTCCCAGTATTTGGCGAAGGCGGGATGCGTGACCTTGCCGGAGAGCAACTCGCCGGGTTCGAGCCAGAGATACTGGCTGGCGGCGGAGCGGACCTCGCGGCTGTTGACGCGGATCATCAGGTGATGCGGGGTGAAGTCCTGTGGAGCGGAAAGGCCGGAGGATTCGACCGCTTCCTTGAGGGCTATGAGCGTGTTGCGGTGGAAATTGGCGACGCGCTGGTATTTCTCGGCGACGGCGAGTGCGCGGTAGCGGCCGGGATCCTGACTGGTGACGCCGGTGGGGCATTTGCCGCTGTGGCAGACCTGCGCCTGGATGCAGCCAACCGCAAACATGAAGCCGCGCGCGATGTTGCAGCTATCAGCGCCGAGCGCGAACATCCGGCACATGTCGAAGGCGCTGATGATCTTGCCGGAAGTGACAAGGCGGATCCGGTCGCGCAGCCCGATGCCGACCAGCGTGTTGTGAACGAGCATCAGCCCTTCGCGGATCGGGGCGCCCTTGTGATCGGCAAACTCCACCGGGGCGGCGCCGGTGCCACCTTCGGCGCCGTCGATGGTTATGAAATCGGGCGTGATGCCGGTGGCGTGAAACGCCTTGGCAATGGCGAAAAACTCCCACGGATGGCCGACGCAGAGCTTGATGCCGACCGGCTTGCCCCCCGACAACTGACGCAGGCGGGCGATGAAGGCGCAGAGGCCCTCTGGGGTCGAAAACTCGGAATGGCTGGCCGGGCTGATGCAATCCTCACCGACCTTGACGCCGCGCGCCTCGGCGATGGCCTCTGTCACCTTTGCGCCCGGCAGGATGCCGCCATGGCCCGGTTTGGCGCCTTGAGAAAGCTTGATCTCGATCATCTTGACCTGATCGTCGGCGGCCGCTTGTGCGAAGATGTCGGGATCAAAGCCGCCATCGGGCCTGCGACAGCCGAAATAGCCCGAGCCGATCTGCCAGATCAGATCGCCGCCGTGCTTGCGGTGAAAGCGCGAGATCGAGCCTTCGCCGGTGGTATGGGCAAAGCCGCCGATCCGGGCGCCCCAGTTGAGCGCCTCGATCGCATTGGGCGAGAGCGCACCATAGGACATGCCCGAGATATTGAGCGCCGAACTCTGATAGGGACGGGTGCAATCGGGGCCGCCCATGTGCAGGCGGAAATCATGGCCTTGCAGATGAGAGGGATTCATCGAATGGTTGATCCATTCATGCCCCACCGCATTCACGTTGAGCAGGGTGCCAAAGGGGCGCAGCCCCTCGATCCCCTTGGAGCGGCGATAGACCAACGCCCGCTGTTCGCGCGAAAACGGTGTTTCCTCGTGATCGCTTTCGAGGAAATATTGGCGGATCTCGGGGCGGAAGAATTCGAAGAGAAAGCGCAGGCGGGCGGAGAGCGGGTAGTTCTTGAGCACCGCGTGCTTGATTTGCGAGAGGTCATAAAGGCCGATGGCGGTGGCGAGGCCCGCGAGACCGGCGAGCAATCCGCCCCAGAATGGTAGCCAGAGGGCGAGGAACAGGCCCGCAGGGACGAGAAGGATCGCGACGAGGAACGGAATGTAGCGCAAGCTGGTCTCCTTGATCTCTGCTGCGGTGGCTTCAGTCTTGCAGCCTCGCACACCGAGACGCGAGTCTTTTCCTGCGCAAATTTTGGGCAAATGCGCGTCAGTAGTCGCGTTCGAAGAAGATGCCGATGCCAGAGGAGTCGGAACTCGCCGAGCCCTTGGCGGTCAGCGCGCGCGTCAGGTCGAGATTGAGGTTGATCTGCTGGCGTCCGGCGCTGTTGGCGGTGATCTCGCTATAGACCTTGTCCGAGAGATAACCGCCGGCGCTGACCTCGGTGTCGCCATCGGTGTTCTGGCTGACATCGAGATCGCTCAGGCCCAGACCGCCGCGCAGCAGGCCGAGCGGGCCTTTGCCGCCGCGCCCCGAGAGCGTTGCCACCGCAGAGGCCAGTTTAGCGGCCTGAAAGGGGGAGATGCTGCCGAGTTCACGGCCAAAGATCAGACGCGCGATCACCTCTTCCTCGGGCAGGAAGGGATCGGAGGTGAAGCTGACCTCGGGGGCGCTGGCCAGACCTTCGAGGATCACCTGCGCGGTGATGTCGGCGCTCTCTGTCTCTGCGACAAAGCGCAGATAGGGATCGAGGGAGCCTTGCAGGGTGACGCGTCCCTCGGTCAGGTCGAGCCGGGTGCCGAGGATGTCGAAGCGGCCGCGGATCAGCTC
>Ga0100399_1000008_pt1 | contig 114888 bp, 109 predicted proteins | sample CryGeymeta201523_FD_81545 | JGI IMG/M metagenome (GOLD analysis project Ga0100399, IMG submission 81545) | Groundwater microbial communities from Crystal Geyser aquifers in Utah, USA - Crystal Geyser metaG 2015-23 | ecosystem: Environmental > Aquatic > Deep subsurface > Groundwater | place...
ACACGTTGCCCTATGTTGCCAGCCAGCCCATGCCTGTTTCCGAAAGTATAGCACGGCGGATACTATGCTTGCCTTTATTTTATGAATTGACTGAAAATCAAGTAGCCAAAATTAGTCAAACCGTCTGCCAAAACGTAGGCTGACCAACCTTAACCTTGCGTGCTATGGACAATTTTATACGGGATTTGAAAAAGCGGTTTCGGCCGTGGTACTATTTGCTAAAATATTTCAAACGTCCTTTCTCGTTCTACCAGACGCGTACCAAGTCAATTTACTTTGACCTAAATGATAATTATAGTGCCAGGCACCTGTACCTGTTAGTTAAATTTTTATCGCGACAAAGTTTCGGCATATATTTTAGGCCCTGTCCGGCATTTGTTAGGCACGTGCTAAAAGATGCGTATGCCTCGATGATATTTTCTGAAAATTTAGCCCGTTTTTCGTACAAAAAACCACTCCGTGCTTTAAGTATAAGTGAACGCGATGACACGGACTTGCAACTTAGTACCAATTATTTTAAAGAATTGTTGAGCAACACCTGCTCTGGTGACAGCTATCATTTTCCAATCGGGATGCATCCGTTGCAGTATCATCTAAAAACAGACGAAATTGAATACCAAACTAATAACAGAAGCAATACTTTGTTTTTCTCGGGTAATTTCAACGCCAAGCATTACACCCGTTTTTCTAAAACTGACATCTTTAAAATGCCCAACCGCATCGAGATTTTTGACCATTTGTTGCAATCGGGTTTGAGTTTGGTTAGAAACCCGGATACAAATCAATTAGAAACCGAGTTTTTTGATCATCAATTGGTTATCTGTAACACAGATTGTTGCAAAGTCCCACATGGAAAATGGCGGTTTATCTTGTCTCGTATGGATTTCGTGTTGGGTTTGCCCGGCATAATCGTTCCTTTCTGCCATAGCATAGTCGAAGCGATGAGCGTGGGGGCGATACCGGTTTTACACGAAAATTACGCGGCTCTGTTTCGCCCACCCTTAATAAATAAACAAGATTGCCTGACGTTTACAGGTTTAGAAAATTTGAAAGAGGTTTGTGAGGTCGCGTTAAAACTTCCTGATTCGGAAAAAATAAGGCTCAGGGCCGGGGTGTATCGTTATTACGAAGCCCATTTAACACCTCAAGCGGTGGTTGAAAAGATAATCAAACCAGAATTAAAAATAGTATATTTACAAGCCGAACAACACAGTTTAAAGCAATTGCCGGGTTGTCCTCCGGAAGTTGATTGGAGCTAAAAATTTATTTATGTTAGTCATAGGAGCCAAAGGATTTGCTAAAGAGGTTTTGGAAATATTGATTCAGCTTGGAGAAGTTGAAAATATTGCTTTCTACGATGATGTCAGCCTTGACACACCCAAACTCCTCTATGAAAAATTCCCTATTTTAAAAAACAGGGGAGAAGCAGAACACTATTTCAAAACTGTTGACAGTCGGTTTACATTGGGAATTGGAAATCCGGTTTTGAGGAAACGTTTTTTTGATTTGTTTCAAACATTGGGAGGGGAAATAGTATCACTTATCAGTACAAAGGCTTCGATTGGGCATTTTAACACAAATATCAAAGAAGGATGTAATGTCATGACAGGAACTGTAATCACGAATGATGTGTCAATTTCAAAAGGGTGCTTGATAAATCTTAATTGTACGATTGGTCATGATTCAATTATCGGCGAGTTTGTAGAAATGTCACCCGGTGTCCATGTTTCAGGGAACTGTATCATTGGATCTTTTTCAAACATAGGCACAAACGCAACCATCTTACCAAAGATTTCGATTGGTAAAAATGTGGTGGTTGCTGCCGGAGCGGTGGTCACAAAAAACATCCCGGACAATTGTATGGTTGCAGGAATTCCTGCGGTGATAAAAAAAGAATTAACGCCATTGGATTTTTAACATGCAAAACAGTCCCAAAGTAAGCGTTTGTATGATTACGTATAATCACGAAAAGTACATTCGTGAAGCCATTGAAGGCGTGTTGATGCAACAAACCGATTTCCCGATAGAACTCATCCTCGCCAATGATTGTTCGACAGATAGCACAGACACGGTTATTCAAAACATGTTGGCTACGCATCCCAAAGCGGCTTGCATCCGGTATTTTCATCACCCAAAAAACGTAGGCATGATGCCTAATTTTATATTTACGCTTGGTCAGTGTCAAGGCAAATACATTGCACTCTGCGAAGGCGACGACTACTGGACAGACCCGTATAAACTACAAAAACAAGTCGATTTTTTGGAGGCGAATCCGGACTATGGTATCTGTTTTCATGAAGTAAAAATACGTGATGAATCTTCGGGGATTTTAAAAGACGATAATATAACACGAAAAGTACCTGAAACTACCAATATAGAAGATTTGGCAAGAGGTAATTTTATTCATACGCCTTCTGTGATGTTGCGCAATGATTTTAAGTTACCGAGTTGGTTTTATCAAAGTCCAATTGGAGATTATCCTTTGTATTGTTTTGCCCTGAAAGAAAGGAAAATATTTAAAATTGAAGAAGAGATGTCGGTTTACAGAATGCATACTTCAAGTGTTTGGTCTAATAAGAGTGTTGAATATAGGAAGTATGAGATGGACAAAGCACTAATGTTGATAAAAAGAAATATTATACTTCCACCAAAAGCAAAAAAAAAATTATTAGAAAGGTTAGAAAGAAAAAGCTTTTTTCAAAGAGCTTTAAAAAAAGTCAAGCAATATCTTAGAGGATAATCATGAAAATTGATTTAATTTCAATAGTGATTCCTAATTATAATCACGAACCCTTTTTGAGGTCTCGATTAGAGAGCGTATTTTCTCAAACCTATCAAAATTTTGAGGTAATTTTATTGGATGATTGCAGTACAGATAACAGTGTACAATTATTACAAACCTATGCAAATCACCCAAAAGTTTCGCATTTTATTGTAAATGAAACCAATTCGGGCAGTCCTTTTAGACAGTGGGAAAAAGGGATTGAGCTTGCAAAAGGGGAATACGTTTGGATTGCGGAGAGCGACGACTTTTGTGAAGTAAATTTTTTGGAAAAGATTACAAAGATTTTAAATCCCTCTGTTGCAATTGCATATTGTAATTCAATAATTGTGGATAGCAAGGGTGATATTATTAAAAAAAATGATTGGTTAAAAAAACTTAATAAAAGCAAATGGTCTGAAAATCATATAGAAAACGGCAAGGAAGACCTCAATAAATATTTAAGATTTCAAAATATGATGTCTAATGCAAGTGCTGTTATTTTTAAAAGAAAAGCGGCACTTGAAGTTAAGATTCCTAAAGAATATTATTTTTGTGGAGACTGGTTTTATTGGTGCGCGCTAGCCAAAAAAGGAAATATTGCTTTTCTGAGCCTTTACCTAAACTATTTTAGAAGACACGAAACCACAACCAGAAGCACTAAAGATTTTCAAGTAGAAGTCAAAAGATTTAAAGAATATATAAGTATTATTTCAGAACACAGCTCAATTGCCTTTAGGGTTTTAAATATTCGAAAATATGAATGGATAATAGATGACTGGATTCAAAAAACAAGTCAATTTGGAAAATATAAACTACTGTCTGCTCCTTTTCCTGTCGAATTATACGTGCTTTTGTATTTTAGAATTTTTCAAAACAAGTTTATCTGGATATTGCGTTGAATAAAATGTCTTTAAGCAAAAAATTAAAAAGTAATTTAATAGGCAAATACAAAAAAGTGAATTCAAGTATATTTGACTCAGTAATCAAACTTAAAATAAACGAGAAAAATCAAATAATTCAAGAGTACAACACTTGCTTGACTCAAAACACTCCAATCAAAATATTTAAAATGGTCAGTATTATAATCCCGTGCTATAATGTAGAAGCTACTTTAGAAGAGACCATAACATCTGTTGTAGGCTGTGGTTTTCAAAACTGGGAAGCCATATTGGTGAACGATGGTTCAACAGACAACACTCCAAAAATTATAGAAAAATGGACTTTAAAAGATAAAAGGTTCACCGTTGTTTATCAGCCAAACGCCGGACTTGGAGCTGCACGCAATAAAGGCTTGCAAAGTGCATCATTCGACTATGTACTACCTTTGGATGCAGACAATTTGTTATTGCCGGGTTTTATTGAAAAAGCATTGGAACGGTTCCGTAAAAACAATAATTTGGCGGTCGTTTATGGACAAGCGGAACTCTTCGGCGACAAATCTGGACTTTGGTCGCCCGGTAATCTTGAGGTGTTTAGAATGTTAAATTATAATTATATAGATGCCTGTTCGTTGATAAAGAAAAAGTGTTTTGAGAAAATTGGCGGATACGAAGAAAATTTACCGCACCAAGGTCATGAAGATTGGGATGTTTGGCTCGGATTTATAGAAAATGGATTTGATTTTGAGTTTTTGAAAATGCCTGCTTTTAAATATCGGGTTTCGGGTAACTCAATGATAGCCGGTTTTGACGAAGATATGAAAAATAAAAATCTCTATTTTATTAAAAACAAACATAAAAAATTGTATTTTGATAATTACAAAAATCTTTATTTTGCATACGTATCGCTCAGAAATGAAAAAAATAGTAAACCATTTATAACTAAGTTTTTTAATCGCATTATAAACAAATTAAAAAGTTAATAAAGGAATATGCCCGCCCCAAACACATTTTGTACCATCATCACCGCAGATTATCTCTGTTATGCACAAACCATTTATGAATCGCTACATAACAACAAATCTACGGCACATTTTCACGTGTTGGTGGTGGACAAACTCACGAGCGCAGACTTAGACAAAAATATTTTCATAGATGCGTTAATCGACATTCAAAAACAATTTCCGGCAGATTACGCAAGTATCCAAAAATACGAATCGGACCTAGCCAGCAATTTTCGGTGGGCACTCAAACCACTTTACCTGAAGTATCTTTTGACGCATCTCGGCTATGACAAAGCCATTTTTATAGACCCCGATACTTTTTTCTACGAAGACCCGCAGTTTTTGTTTGACGGGCTCGATGTTTCTGAAGTAATACTCACGCCACATTGGCGTTCCAAAAGCCCAAAACAAGATGCGACCAATTTTGATTTGCTCTTTACAGGAGGATTATTTAATGCGGGTTTTTTTGGCTGCAATCGGCAGGCTGTCGATATTTTAGACTGGTGGTTGTCTGTTTGCTCCTACCGTATGGAAAAAGCCAATGGTTTTTATGTTGACCAAGCCTACCTCAACCTGATGCCCGTATATTTTGCTGACCGTGTGGGTATTGTCAATCACAAAGGCTGCAACGTATCCAACTGGAACAGAGTGGAATGCAAGCGAACCTTGGTTGATGGAAAAATACTCATCAATGAAGCATTTCCCATCGTCTTTATTCATTTTACCCAAGCCACCATAAATTATATTGTTTACGGAGAAGATTTGCTTCTAAAGCCGCACTTGGAAAGCTACCTCAACACCTTGTCAAAATACAAACCGCAAACAAACATCAACACAAAAACCCCCGCGCCTGCGCCAAAAAATTGGAAAGCCAAAATAAAAGGACTTATAAAAGTAGGGCTTCCTATTTTGACACATTTTTAAAATATATTGAACGCCAAAACCATGCCTGCCAATCCGTTTGTCAATCCCAAACTTAAGCTCGAAAACATCGACCGATACGCCATCAGAAAATCGATTTTTGATGCGATAAACGGCAACTTAGTTTTTTTCTGTGGGGATTTGCTCGATGTCGGTTGTGGTAAAATGCCCTATAAAAATTTTTTAAAAAAGAATTCCCGGATTGATTCCTACACGGGCATAGATATCGAAACAGCCATAGTTTATGACGCCCACGTAAAACCCGATTTGTATTGGGACGGACAAAAGCTTCCCTTGCCGGATGCGTCTCATCAAACCGTTTTGCTCACAGAAGTTTTAGAACATTGCCCCGAACCGAAAACGGTGCTCGATGAAGTTTTTAGAGTGCTTGCAGACAGCGGGCATTTGTTTCTCACAGTTCCATTTTTGTGGCCGCTCCACGAAGTGCCGCACGATGCCTACCGATACACACCTTTTACCTTGGAAAGGCTTTTGAAACAAAGCGGGTTTTCGCAAATAAACATACAGCCTTATGGCGGTTGGCACTTGTCTATGGCAGCCATGTTGGGACTTTGGTACAAGAGAGGTTTAAGCAATCTATTGCTGAAAAAAATCTTGGGAATGCCCGTTTTTTTTCTGGTCCGATTGCTCATCAAAAATGACCGAAAACCCCGAGCCTTTTCGGAAGGTCAGATGTGTTTGGGTTTTTGTGTAACTGCTGTCAAATGAAAAACGAATTACCACATATAGCCATACTTTCACCCAACAAAAACGCCTATTCCGAAACCTTTATTCAGGCACACAAATCGTTGTCAAACGTGCAGGTTTTTTACTATTTTGGAAGTACAGCCTATCCGCAGTTGGAAGGAGAAGGCTTGTTGCTGAAAGGCATTAAAAAGTTTGTGCTAAAAACCGTTTCTACCCTAAAAAAACAACCCAATGACGCGGCCGGAAAGCAAGCACTTCTACAATCTTGGAAGAAAAACAACATCCGGCTTGTGTTGGCAGAATACGGAAACAATGCTGCCGCACACATAGACATCATCAAAAAATCGGGCTTGCCTTTGGTGGTTCATTTTCACGGTTTGGATGCAAGTGTGCAAACGATTCTTGATGAAAATAAAGATTTGTACCCGGAGGTTTTTGCTTATGCCGCCAAGGTCATCGCTGTTTCGCAAGCGATGCATCAAAAACTGTTGGCGTTGGGCTGTCCGCCGGAGAAATTAGTTTATAATGTCTATGGCCCGCAAGAAGTTTTTTTTGAAGTAAAACCACATTTCAACCAAAAGCAATTTGTGGCAGCAGGAAGGTTTACCGAAAAAAAAGCTCCGTATTACACCCTTTTGGCTTTTAAAAAAGCGGTTGAAAAACATCCTGATGCCAAACTGATGATGGCGGGTGACGGTTATCTCCGTCCCATGTGCGAAAACTTAGTCAAATATCTCGGGATTGAAAAAAACGTTGAATTTGTGGGTATCGTATCGCCCGAACAATTCAAAAGTTTGATGACCGACTCTTTGGCTTTTGTGCAACATTCCATCATCGCCAAAAACGGCGACAGTGAGGGCACACCCTTGGCGGTTTTAGAATCGGGTGCTGCCGGACTTCCGGTGATTGCGACCAAGCACGCGGGCATATCCGATGTGGTGTTGCACGGCGAAACCGGTTTGCTTTGTAACGAACACGACGTGGATGCGATGGCAAAAAACATGTTACTCGTTTTGGATAATCCCCGGCAAGCTGCCCGGATGGGTGCAAACGCCCGTATCCGTATTCGCGAAAGTTTTTCAATGCAAAAACATTTGAAAGGCATCGAAGCAGTTATTGCCGAATGGGTTAGTTAAGATCTATTTTCGCGTCACATCGAGCGTCCGCCTGAATGACAAAGTCGGACAGGCAGTCGGTATTTGTCACATCGAGCGCAGTCGAGATGCTTTTTAAGGTAGCTCTCACTCCAAACCCGGTCTCGACTGCCTGCCCATCCGTTCAGGCGGGCGCTCGACCTGACATTTGTTATACTTGTAACGCTTGTCACTTCGAGTTTTTGCTTTTTGCGATAGCAAAAAGCAAAAGTATCGAGAAGTCACTTCGAGTTTTAGTTTTACAAGAACAAAATCAAAAGTGTTAAGAAGATGATAAGTTATTATCTTAGCGGCATTGAATTTTTACCTTGTGAATAAAAACAAACCTTTAGTTTCCATCATCATTCCCACCTACAACCGCGCCCACCTCATAGGTGAAACGCTCAATTCGGTCTTGGCGCAAACTTACTTGAATTGGGAATGCATCGTGGTGGACGACGGCTCTACAGATCAAACGAAGGAAGTTGTACAAGCTTATGCAGCGAAAGACACACGTTTTAAATATGTTCAAAGACCGGATGAACGATGCAAAGGAGCCAATGCCTGCCGGAATTACGGATTCGAAATCTGCAAGGGGATGTTTGTAAATTGGTTTGACGATGATGATGTGATGTTGCCGGAGTTTATTGAGAAAAAAACAGCAATTATAGTAAGAAATGAATTAGATGGGATTATTTCTAAAACAGCTTTATTTGACAGTGATTTGGACAAACTGTTTGGAAGAGAAAATCGCACTTTTTTGTCAGCTAATTTACTCGAAGATTTTGCTGCGTTAAGAACTTCCTGGTACATCTGCGATGTTTTGTGGTGGAAACAATTTTTAAACCAAAAGCCTCTGTTCAACGAGCAGTTAAAAGCCGGGCAAGACCGAGATTTTCATGTCCGTATGCTTTTGGCAGCACCCAAACTGGAGGTTTTAGATGCTTATTTGACGAAATACCGCAAGCACCCGGGCAACCTTACTTCTCAAATAGATCATATAGAAAAAGGCGTTAGTCTGAGAATATCGCATATTCATTCGGTTTCAGCACTCATGGACGAAATCGGCAAGCACGGGAAACTTTCAAAAGAAATAAAAATTATTTATTTCAACAGTCTTATCAAATATTTGCCGTTTGTCTATAAAAATCAACAAGGGAGAAATTTACTGATAAGCTTGCTAAGAAAATTGAGTTTTACGCACAAAACCATACTTTTGGGATGGTTTAAATTTTACGTTGCCTACCTGAGTTTGATTTTGACCGGAAAAGGGCAACGGATTTTAAAGTAAACAGTCTTAGACTTATAATTAATTTCAATTCATAATTTATAATGCGTTTTTTAAAGAAAATAACAAAAATTTTCAAGAAAGGTTCTTCCGTACAAGATTTTGCGAATACAAATCAATTAAACAGATGGGAGAAAAAGAAAAATCTTTATCCCGATTGGGACGAACGAACCATCATTATATCTCAATATATTCCTGAAAATTCTTCTATTCTTGAGTTTGGAGCCGCTCGGATGATTCTTAAACAATATTTACCTGAAAATTGTACCTATACGCCATCCGATATAGTAAGCCGAAATCCGGAAACAATAGTTTTTAATCTTAACAAAGATGATCTTTCATTATTTGACTATTACGATATAATCATTTTCAGTGGAGTTTTGGAATATGTATCTGATGTTAAAAAATTAATTTTAGGATTGAGTTTTAAAACATCAAAATTTATTGTGTCCTATGCGCCTCTTGAAAACTATTCAAACTTAGAAAATAGAAAAAAGAATGGTTGGGTTAATAATTTTAAAATTGATGAGTTTACCCAAATTTTTAAATCCGTTAGTTTTAAAGGAAAAGAAGTTGCGAATTGGAGAGGGCAAAGAATCATGGTTTTTGATAAAACAACCTAAGCATGAATTTTAAAATCCCGCTCTACTGGTATCGCGAAAACCGCGGAGGCAAAGGCATCGAAAACTTTGGCGACTTGGCATCGCCCTACCTGATAGAAAAATTATCCGACAGAAAAACCAAACACATCAAACCCAATTCGTTTTGGTATCGCCATTTTTTAAAACATTTTCTCTCCACAGGCAGCATACTCGGGCATGCCAACGCGAACAGCGTGGTGTGGGGGAGTGGCATCATTCAACAAAATGATACCCCCGGCAAAGCTAAGTTTCTGGCCGTCAGAGGTCCCAAATCCCGGCAGAGATTATGCGCTTTGGGTTATTGCGTACCCGAAAAATATGGCGACCCGGCTCTGTTGTTGCCCAAAGTCTATCAGCCCGGGATTCCTAAAACCCACAAGCTCGGCATCCTTCCTCACTACACCGATTACAAAGAGGCCAAACGCCTTTTTGGTGCGGATGAGAAAGTGAAAATCATAGACGTTTTTACCCATCGGTTAGAATCGGTTTTAGATGAAATTTTGTGCTGCGAGCAAATCGTTTCCTAATCACTGCATGGCCTGATTGTGGCGCATGCCTACGGCATACCGGCTGTTTGGGTGAAATTTTCCAACAAACTTTTTGGCGACAACATCAAGTTTTATGATTACTTTGCATCGGTCGGAATCAAGTATGAAACGGAATTTGAAGGCAGCCAAAAAAAGGTGGAAGATTTTACAGAAATCTTCAAAAATCATGCAGCGATAAGCCTACCCGAAAAGGAAATCATCGCGCAAAGACAAATCGATTTGTTGCAAACTTTCCCGTTTCCGATTCGGTGCAATTTGATAAAATAAAAGGCATGATTACAGTCATTTATCCCTATAGAAACCGTGACTTAAAGCGTGTCCGCCATTCGTTGGACAGCCTTGTTGCGCAGACTGAAAGCGGGTTTGAAGTGGTTTTTGTGAATTACGGCTCTACCCATGCAGTCAGCGAAGCACTCGAAAAACTACTCGCCGAATATTCGTTCGTAAAATACGTCTATCACCCGACGATGCATCAACTTTGGAGCAAATGCGTCGCGCTAAACAGCATCATCAAGACCTTGCCCGGCGGATATTGTTTTATCGCCGATGTTGATTTAATTTTTTCCCCCGATTTTATTTTCACAGCCAACCAGCTCCTCAAAGCACAAAAACTCGTGTACTTTCAAGTCGGATTTTTGAGTCAAAACGAATCTAAAAACCAAAAACAATTTTCAGCTTACAAAATCCGTTTCAAAAGCGAAGCCGGCGCGACCGGCCTCTCGCTTTTCCCCCTAAAAGCCTTGCAAGAAGTGGGCGGCTTCGACGAGTTTTTTCATTTTTGGGGTGCCGAAGACACCGATTTGCACAACCGTTTGGCTTTGGCAGGTTATCAAATCGAGTTTTATAATCAGCAAATCCTTATGCTCCATCAGTGGCATCCGTCTTATCGTTCACTTGAGCAAAACAGACTCACCGTTTCACCAAGACTTTCCAATGTTGCCCGTTTAAACCATCAACATCTTCAGCATAATCTGATACACAAAATCATTCATCCGAACACGGAAAATTGGGGCAAAGTTGTAACGAAAAAACAAACGGAAAAATTAGAAAACTACCCGGAAACGCTAGAGTTATCAAATAAAAAAGAAGTGATCGATCATTTCCTTTTTGTGGCATTGCCCAATCATAAAGACGGCATACTGTCAGTTAGTTTCTCCGAAGATGTTTTCAAAAACACGTTAAAATACAAACTCAAAAAATGGCTCGGCAAGCCTGTTCCGCATTATTATTCGTTGAAAGAAATCAACGATAAATTGTTGTTGCACCTCATTTCGTTTTACAAAGATTTTCCTTATAAGTATAAGGTCTCAGATGATTTGAAGACGATTAGTTTTAGAGTGATGAAAGAGTTTTGAGTGCTTAGTTTTGAGTTTGAATTTATGAATTTTAAATAATTTTAAGTAACCAAATAAAAAATAACCCTTATGCCTTTTATTTTGAGTTTTTAGTTTTGAGTGCTTAGTTTTGATTAATCATTTAAAATTCATGTTTTCTTGAGTCTTGATTCCTAATTCAAATTACTTTCGGCTACTTTCTAAATAGTTGTTTATGAAAAACATTACACTCTTGATTCACTGTAAAGATCGAGCCGGCATCATCGCTTCGGTTACCGGTTTTATCAATCAATACGGCGGGAATATCGTGTACATTGATCAACATGTAGATCGAGAGAATGAAATTTTTTTCATGCGATTAGAAAGCGAATTTGAAAGGAATGATTTTTCCATCGAAACCTTCAAATTCAATTTTGATGAAAGTATAGTCGGAAAATATGCACTATCTTGGCAAGTTTTTGCCTCCGATTACAAACCAAAAATGGCGGTTTTTGTTTCCAAATACGACCATTGTTTGTACGATATTTTGGGAAGATACAATGCGGGGGAATGGAATGTAGAAATCCCTTTGATTATAAGTAACCACGAAGATTTAAGGCCTTTGGTAGAAAGTTATCATATTCCATTTTACCATGTGCCCATTGCTAAAGATGGCAAGCAACAAGCTGAAGAGAGGCAATTGCAATTGTTGCAAGATGCCAGGATCGATTTTATTGTCTTGGCGCGCTATATGCAGATTGTTTCCGCTAAATTAATCAGGCTTTATCCCAATAAAATCATCAACATCCACCATTCTTTTCTCCCTGCTTTTGTCGGTGCAAAACCTTACCATTCAGCTTACAAGCGCGGGGTCAAAATCATCGGTGCAACCAGTCATTACGTCACGGAAGAATTGGATGCCGGCCCCATTATCGAGCAAGATGTGGCCAGAGTTTCTCATACCCATTCGATAGATGATTTGGTGCGGAAAGGTCGCGATTTGGAAAAAATTGTCTTAGCAACTGCCATCAAACTGCACATCAATCGGAAAACTATGGTCTATAACAACAGGACAGTCGTTTTTTATTAGAAATGCGAATCAGACGGTTCTAATCCCGTTGGGATTGAACGTTCATAGACACCTCTTCCGATAAGATGTATCCGACCTCGACGGGATCGCAGAAACGGTATGAATATTTAGGCTATGAATATGTGATGCCTCCGGCCTCAGGTAAATCGCCGATTAAAATTTAACAATTCATTCAGAATACAAATTTCTATAAGAATAAAGCTCGAAATAAATCGGGGTGATTCGCAGATGAAAGCGAGTAATCAGCATCCAGAAATAGGTTAGGAAAGCAGACTTGAAAGTGAATCAAATTCCTTGCTCAGTCAGCAACTTGCAAACAGCAATACTCATTTCTTATTTCTTAATTTATTACCCTTCTCAACCATTGCCCAAAACACCTCCGTGTTTTTTGGAAATCGAAAACCCTCATTGTTTTTCTCTGATAAATCAGCTTCAAAAAGATGTTCGAGTTTCTTCAAAGCCAATAGGTAATCGTCGAAGTTTTGCACCGTAAATGTGGTTTTAAAATCAGGGCGAAGCTCTTCACTTTCTGCAAAACACACCCGGCCTTCACCAGTTGATTCGAAGACATAAATCAAGTTTAAATGTTTTTCCAATTTTTGAATTAATTTGAACTTGATTGAGTTGGATTCCATACCATTTTACACAAAAAAATGGCTTTTTACGATGTTCTCAATCTTGGTAGCCAAATTAAAATCTTTTGTAGTAAGCCCTTCGGCATCATGTGTAGTCAGTATGATTTTGAGTTTGTTGTACACATTGAGCCAATCAGGGTGATGATTCATCGATTCGGCTTCAAAAGCGATATGCGTCATCACACTGAAAGCGGTTTTGAAATCTTTAAAAACGAATTCTTTTTCTATGCAGCAAGATTTTAATTTCCAACCCGGCAATTTGGTGAGTTTCTCGACAATCTCATCTGTTGATAGTTTTTCCATGATCAATGCGATTAAGGTTTTTTGTAAAACGGCAACTTGACCACACGAGCCGGCAGTGCGTTTTTTCTAATCTGAATGTGAATTTCAGTTCCTTCTGTCGCATATTCGGACGGTACATAACCCAAGCCGATGCCTTTATTCAAAATCGGTGATTGCGTACCACTGGTAACGATTCCCATGGCTTTACCTTCTGCATCCACAATGTCGTATCCGTGGCGCGGGATTCCTTTGTCTAAAAGCTCAAACCCGACCAATTTTCTTTTGAGGCCTATTTTTTTCTGGGCTTTTAGCCCTTCCGCATTGACAAAATCTTTGGTGAATTTGGTAATCCATCCCAATCCGGCTTCCAAAGGTGAAGTGGAATCGTCTATATCATTCCCATACAAGCAAAATCCCATTTCGAGCCGAAGCGTATCGCGCGCTCCCAATCCGATGGGTTTGATGCCATAAGATTTACCGGCTTCAAAAACCTTGTCCCACACTTGTTTTACTTCGCTATTCTTGCAGTAAATTTCAAATCCGCCACTGCCGGTATAGCCTGTTGCTGAGATGATAACGTGTTCAATCCCGGCAAATCCGCCCACTTCAAAATGATAGTACTTGATGGCTGACAAATCGACCGAAGTCAACGATTGCATAGCTTCCACGGCTTTTGGGCCTTGAATAGCCAAAAGAGAATAATCGTCTGAAAGATTGCGCAGGGTCGCACCTATTTGTTTGTTGTATTTGGAAATCCAATCCCAATCTTTTTCAATATTTGAGGCATTGACCACCAACAGATAGGTTTCTTCTTTGACACGATAGACAATCAAGTCGTCCACGATGCCACCGGTTTCGTTGGGCAGGCAAGAATATTGCGCCTGACCTATGGTTAGGGAAGAAGCATCGTTTGAAGTTACTTTTTGAATAAGTTGAAGGGCTTTAGGACCTTCTACCAGAAATTCGCCCATGTGGCTGACATCAAAGACACCTACGCCATTGCGGACAGTTAAGTGCTCGGCGATCACGCCTTCGTATTGTACAGGCATATTAAAACCTGCAAATGGCACCATCTTGGCACCTAAATCGATGTGTACTTGAGAAAGTGATGTGTCTTTCATGTGACTTGTTTGAGTGGAGTGCAAAGATATTTAAAAGTAGGCGCAATGACAATGGTTTTAAGAAGAATCATTCAGGAAAAAATTCCCTGAATTTGAATAAAAATCCGGCATGTAATCATATGATTTGAATGAGAATATCAAGAGGTTTAACGGGTGTTTTTACAGTAAATCAACCGTATTAAATAGGTAGTGTTTGGTAGCCATACAGAAAAAAATAAAAGCCTAATCATTAAATTTATGTAAAAATTATGATGCTATTTGTTTACATATCATTAATTTAGATGTCAAATTGTTCCTAAAGCCAAATTGCTAACCTCTAATATCTTTATCATGGAATCAAAAAAAACAAACACGTCCATTAAACGCTTGATGGTATCAGCCTTTTTGATTGTTTTTATCGGGCTGGCGCAAACGGCAAAGGCGGCTGTTTTTATCCAAGATCAGACGGATCAACAGTCTTACACGCAATACAGCGGTGAGGTTGTTGACACCCAAAGTAAAGACCCGCTGGTTTTTGCTTCCTTGTCATTGGACGGAACCAACATCAGCACGGTAACCAACACAGAGGGGAAATTTTCCTTAAAAGTCCCCAAAGATATTATTGACGGAAATCTAACCGTTTCTTTTCTGGGTTACAAAACGACGGTTATTGCCCTAAATTTACTGGAAGAAGACAAAAATCGCATTTTGCTTGAAGTTTTGGTGACTGAACTTCCCGAAGTAAACATAACAGCTCCAAAAGATGCAGAAAGTTTGGTTCGTGAAACATTGAAAAGAAAAGGAGAAAATTACTTTAATGAATCTACAGTGATGACCGCATTTTACCGTGAGACCATCAAAAAAAGGAGAACCAATGTTTCACTTTCGGAGGCAGTTGTCAACATTTACAAATCGCCTTACAGTTCCGACCGCAAGGATGCCATGGAATTGTACAGAGCGAGAAAAAGTACCGATTACAGCAGGCTGGATACGCTGGCCTTGAAACTTCAAGGCGGCCCGTTCAACACCCTTTATGTGGATGTGATGAAATACCCGGAATATATATTTACAGACGAGACCATCTCCGATTACCTCTTTAGTTTTGAAAATTCTACCCGGATTGACGGGCATCTTATCTATGTGGTCAATTTTAGGCAACGATCGGACATTGAAGAACCGCTCTACAAAGGGAAACTTTTTATTGATGCCGAAAAAAAGATACTGACCAGTGCTGTTTTCTCACTCAATATCACAGACAAGGATAAGGCTGCTGCATTATTTGTCAGAAAAAAACCGGCCGATGTACGCGTGTGGCCAACTGATGTAGCTTACCGGGTCGATTACAGGGAAAAAAACGGCAAATGGTATTACGGCTACAGCAATGTGCTACTGGAATTTAAAGTGGATTGGAAACACCGCTTCTTCAACTCAACATATACGTTGACCAGTGAAATGGCTGTAACCGATTGGGAAAAGAATTTGACCCAAGACAAACTCACAAACAGAGAAAAAATCAAAACTTCTATGATATTGGGTGATGAAGCTTCCGGTTTTTCCGACCCCGATTTTTGGGGAGCATACAACATCATCGAACCGGAAAAATCGATTCAATCTGCCATCAAAAAAATCCAAAGGCAATTGGAAAAATCAAAAACACCGGATGGACAAGCCGAAGCGAAAAACCAAGGAGCGTTTCGAATTACCTCTAACTGAGAGTTTGTTTTTTTTCAACACTGCCAAATATTCTATAAACTTGATGATAGATTTCTGGTGTGTCAATATCTGTAGTTTTACCTCCTGAATTGATAGCAATCATGTTGCTTTTTTCAGCATTGATGAGTTGGCTTGCCCCTTTATCACCTGATAGATGTTGCAAATTATTCAAATAAGAAATCGGGAAGACAGCCGGGACACCGCATTTTTTTTCGTAGGCAGTAGCGACAATTTTTTCCGGATTTTCATTAAAAATTTGAATTAAAGCCTTTAGATAATCCGCTTCCAAAAGTGGTTGGTCGGCAAGTGCGATGAGAATGCCATCTGCTTCCACTTTTTCCTTTGCTATATGATGGACAGCCGTCACAATCGATGTACTCAAACCCAACTTCCAGTCATGATTTTCCAAAATATTTATTGGCAAATTTTTAATTTGCTTTTTTATCTTTTCCAAATCGGCACCCAACACGATATAAATCTCAGAAACTTTGGCCTGCAAATGCTGATCTATCACATGTTCAATCAGCGTGTGTGTGCCCCATGGCAAAAGTTGTTTGGTTTTCCCCATTCTTCTGGCTTCACCAGCCGCTAGAATCACCGAAATTATTTTTTTAGTTTTGCTCATTCTGAAAAGCTGTGAATGCGCCCTTTGAGCCGGCTCAATGGCGAAGCATTTTGTTTTCTGATGACGGATAATATTTCAGCCACAATGGAAAGCGCTATTTCTTGGGCGGTTTCAGCACCCAAATTCAATCCGGCTGGACCGTGAATTTGAGTGAAGAATGCATCATCAACTTCGGGCTTGTGTTCGATAAATTCACCCAATAGTTTTTCGCGTCTTTTGGAAGGCCCCAACAAACCCATATAAATAAAGTGTTTTTCTTTGAATGCTATCAAAAACTTTAAATCGGTTACATAGCTGTGGGTCATCAAAACAACTGCCGATTCGGAATCGAAAAGGTTTACATCTAAGGTTTCGGGGCTGCTGTTAATCAAATTGTTAGCCCCCGGAAAGTGTGCGATTGTTTTCGGGTCTGACGGTGAGGCTATAATTGTCACTTCCCAACCTAAAAAAGAAGCCGCCGCAGAAAGTTCGGCTGCATCGTATTCGCTTCCGGCAATCACCAAGCGAAAACAAGGTTCCATCTCATTTTCAAAAATAGAAATTTTGGTGTCTGACAAAGCGGACTGAATATCAAAATTCGATGAAAGTGTCAAGCATTCATCTTTTGAAAAAAAGTAGGCCGTTCCAAATTTTTCAGATTGCTTTAGGTCGTCTTGGGTGTAAAAAGTTTTGGATTTGAATTTTTTGCGATTGTTCAGCATCAGTTGAAATTGTTCAATCCATGCCTCTGATGGGTCAAAGGGTTCAATTAAAACATACAATATGCCTTCACATCCGAGCCGGAATCGGCCGTCATAGGTCATTACCTTGGCTATGCCGTTCCTGAAAACCGTTTGTGCTTGATGCAAAATCTCTTTTTCCACGCATCCACCGCTGACCGCGCCTGTCATTTGTCCATTTTCTACAATGAGCATCGACACTCCCGGCCTTCGATAGGACGAACCCTCAATCGCAACGACTGTAGCCAAAACCGTTTTTAGGCCTGCTGCTTTTGCTAGGGTATAATGTCGTACTATTTTTTTAAGTTCATGCGTCATGAAACCCAATTTTTAAATGATTTTCCGTGTCGGTATAAAAGGAATAAACACACCTTTTCGAACATTTTCAGTTACGGGTATAATTTGCATCATTCCATCACTTCGGCCTTGGCTTCTCAAATCACGCAATCAGTTTACTTGTTGGTTCATTCTAAAATGGAATTATAGCCCTATCCGATGGCTTAACATATCTTCAAAAAACCAGACTGATACACGAAGAGGTTGTTTCAACTTTAAAATCGGTTACATACACAAATGTTTCCTAGTTCCAGCCTGTCCAATTCGTCATTTTCTCATACCAAAGTATTATCAAAAACTTATTAAATATTGACTGCGATTAAAATTTGCAAGTACGGAAAAGTAATATGCAGATATTTGCTAAGCAACGCAACACCGGATGTTTCACTATGTTCACTCAAGGCCGACGATGGTTTTCGAAAATGCTATTGGTATAGCCAATCAACAATACCTCCATACTTTATTGCTAATTCTGTAGTTGTTTTTTAATGATTTTATCCCAAGATATCTTGGTTGGCAAAGAATGGTTGGTCGTAAAAACGCTTGCCGGTTGCTTTGTACAAGGCGTTTGCCAAAGCACCCATGATAGGCGGAAACGGTGGCTCTCCCAATCCGGTCGGATCTACATCGCTTTTCACAAAATGAACATCGATGTTTTTGGGTGCTTCCGCATGACGAATCATTCGATAGGTGTCGAAATTTTTCTGTTCGGGCGTGCCGTCTTTAAAGGTAAGTCCGCTGTATAATGCGCATCCGATGCCGTCCACGATACCACCCTCGGTGAGGTTTGTCGCAGCGATAGGATTCACCACAATTCCGCAATCTACTGCACAAGTTACGTTCTTGACAACGGGTTTTCCGCTTTCCATTTCCAAATCCAACACATGTGCTACGTATGAATTGTGGCAAAAATAAGCAGCCACACCTCTCCCTTTTTTATCGCGTTTGTCCCAATCAGATTTCTCTCGAACCAACTCCAGCACACCCGCATAGCGCGCAGCATCATAATCGTTGTTCTCGCCGACCGGATTGTTTTTAGCTCGATTCATCAAATCTATTCGGAATTGAATAGGGTCTTTACCTGCAGCTTCTGCTACTTCATCGAGGAAAGATTGTTCGGCTCCAGCGATAAAATTGGATCTGGGCGCTCTGAATGCACCTATAGAAATGTTGGAGTCAATCGCCCAAGACTCCGCGAGATAATTGTCAACGGCACCTGCTGGAAATCTATTTTCGAATAGGGGGCTTTCCGGAATACCGCCTGCTCTCACATGAAAAGCAACCAGCTTGCCGTCTTTGTCCAATCCGGCACGGTAATAAGCGTGATAGGAAGGTCGATAAATTCCATAAGACATGTCGTTTTCGCGTGTGTAAACCAGCTTGACAGGCGCGTTTAGTTTTTGGGAAATAACCGCAGCCTCTACCCCAAAGTGTCCGTAAAGCCTACGGCCAAATCCGCCACCCATCCGGGTCATCTGGATGTCGATTTTATCAAGAGGCATTCCCAAACGGGAAGCTACACTTTGTTCTAAAAATTCCGGTGTTTGTATTGGACCGACGAGTTCGGCTTTATCTGCTGTAACATGGGCAAAGAAATTCATCGGCTCCATGGTGTTGTGCGCCAAGAAAGGTGCTGTATAGGTTCGCTCGATGATTTTTACGGCTTTTTTGAAAGCCGCTTCCGGATTGCCGTCTTTGCGAACGACTTTGCCCGGCTTGATGCCATATTCTGCCATGAGGGCTTTGTGGCTGCTGGTACTTTCCGAACCGGCAGGCATGTTTTTTTCAATGAAAGTTCCCGGGGCATAACCTGAAAAAACATCTATATAATCTTTAATTGGTTCCCATTCCAATTTTAGTGCTTTTTTGGCATTCATGACTTCCCAAGTCGAATTGCCGGCAACCACCACCAAATCAGTGAAAGCAGTTGCATCAAAAGCGTTTTTGTTAGTCTCTGCCGTGTAGGATTGGATGGTAAAAACGTCTTTGATGCCGGGCATGACTTTAGCTTGAGAAGCATCGAAAGATTTTAGTTTCAAACCAAAAGCCGGCGGATGTGCGACCATGGCGTACAGCATACCTTCACGTTTGTAGTCGAGGCCGTACAGGGGTTTTCCTGTGACGATTTTTAGGCCGTCCACGTTTTTACGAGAGGTTCCTATGATTTTAAAGTCATTTTTCTCTTTTAATTTAACTTCTTCCGGGATGGGAATTTGGGCGGCTGCAGATGCCATTTCGCCAAATCCTGCCTTTTTTCCGCTTCCTTCATGAATCAGGATTCCTGCCTCGGTTGTGATTTCATCAGCAGACACACGCCATGCATTGGCAGCAGCTTGTATCAACATCTGACGGGCTGCGGCTCCGGCCATACGCAAACCTTCCCAACCTTGACGAATGGATTGACTGCCTCCGGCAAGTTGGCGGGTGAAAATAGCTGTGTTGAGCGGTGCTTGCTCTACGAGTACGTTATTCCAATCCACATCCAGTTCTTCCGCTACAATCATCGGCATGGATGTTTTTACGTTTTGCCCAATTTCGGGGTTTGGCGACATGATGGTAACCAGTCCGTTTTCGCCTATTTTCAAAAAGCCGTTGATGTCAAACCACTCTTTAGGCATGGTAAGTGTGGCTTCGGGATTGGACTGGCAGGAAGCCAACCAACTGAAACCAATCATCAGACCGCCTCCGGCCACAGTAGTCGTCTTTAGGAATGAGCGTCTGTTGTATGAAGTTTTAAGGATTGTCATGGTTTTGTTTTTTTAGTTTTTTGGAAATCAAATAAAATATACGAATCTAAAAAGTCCGAAGTTGAAGGTCATCAAACAGCTTTTGCCGCCTCTTTGATGGCTTTTTTGATTCGTGTGTAGGTGCCACAACGGCATATATTTCCGTTCATGGCGGCTTCAATCTCTTCATCACTGGGATCGGGATTCGCTTTCAGCAATGCAGAAGCGTTCATGATTTGTCCGGCTTGACAGTATCCACATTGCGGAACATCTAATTCCAGCCAAGCTTTTTGAACGGGATGATCCCCGTTTTCGGAGAGCCCTTCAATGGTGGTAATCGGCATGTTTCCTACCTGCGAAACAGGCAATTGACAAGAGCGCATCGCCATGTCGCCGAGGTGGATGGTACAAGCGCCGCAGGCAGCAATGCCACAGCCGAATTTGGTTCCTACCAAGTTAAGATGATCGCGCAACACCCACAGCATGGGCGTAGCCGGATCCACATCTACTTGTTGTTTTTTTCCGTTGACGGTTAAATTGAATGTTGCCATAATATTGAAATAAGGGAATGGAATTTAATAGAAAATGGTGACTAAATTAAGTAATAAAGTTTAAATATCAAATACTTACGAAAAAATTAACGAATCCTTGAACGTGTAAATTGTGGACATTTTTAAAAAATTCGATGCCTTTCCTGACTAAATCAATGGGCAAGTCGGGTTTCAGGGTTCAGGTTTCCGAGAAACTCTTGACTTCTGACTTCCCAAATAGGGCCTTCGGTTTCCTTCGGCTTCGCTCAAGGCGGGTCGCTCAGCCACCGGTTTTCAGGTTTCATGCTTCCTGAGTCCTGTTTCTTGTTTCAAAAAACTTCTGACTTCCATCTCCCGACTTCTGGCCTCTCAAATCTTTGTAAAACTAATCATTATATCTCACCAGAGATTATAAAAATCAAACCACAATATACGAAAATTCGAATGTTTCGATATGTGGATTTTAACTGAAATATGTGTTTGTGAAGGCTTTATCACGGTGTAAGTAGTCTTGTGAACGAAAGCAATCCCAATTTCCATGCTCCGTCAACTTTAATATATACTTCTGTAACTATAAACGGATTGGTAACTTCGTTTCCGCCCACTACAGCCAGCAAAGTGATTCTGTTCAGTAGGATAGCTGTATTACCATTGATATTTACCGATACTTCATGAATGTCCGCTTTCTTGTACCAAATTCCTCCGCTTTTGATGATGTTTACTTCCTGTTCTTTACCCCATGAGCCGCCCATGTGAACAAAGACAGACTTTTCATCAAACAGATTGGCTAATTTCTCCGCTTGTTTGTCTGCCATTCACTGTCATTTGTCTTTAGAGAGCTGGATTATTTCCTGCCCTTCATCAGAGTTTTGTGAGAAAGCCCATTGGATACCTATCACGAGAATAAATAATCCGGGAATTAACTTTTTCATAGTACTTTTGATTTCTATATTTTCTTGTTAGTTTATTATTTCTGAATCTGATGTATATCCCGCACACTGCTGAACGTCAAGTCCAACAATTTCCAAGACTTACCTTGTTTTTGATAGATTTCTGTAACCGTAAATTCGGTCGATACCTCATCGCCCCGGACAATAGCCAACAACGTAATGCGGTTCCAATGGATAGCCGTGTCGTCAAAAATTTCTACAACAACATCGTGGACATCGGCTTGCTTGTACCAAATGCTTCCGGTTTTTATGATTTCGAATTCCCGATCCTTATTCCAAGTTCCGCTCATGTGGACAAATTTTGATTTGTTGTCGAAGAGCTGTTCAAGTTCATCCACATTTTTATCAGCCATCCATTGCCATTTGTCTTTGGAGAGTTGGGTGATTTCTTGTTTAGCTTTTGAGCCATCTGTACTTGATTGAGCAAAAGAAAATTGTGTCATTAATATGATGATTGAAAATATTGAAATTAATGTCTTCATTTTGAAATTGTTTAAATATTCAGGATTGAAAATTGTATTGATAATATAGGCTTTAAAAAAAAATTACTGAAAAGAATTGTACAAATATCATAACTTTTGTGGTGCAAAAAGACGCAAAAATTACTGCTTGTTCTACCATTTTTACGGATTACACATCATATTTAGATTTAGGTATTGTAGAATTGCTAATTTGTTTCAAACAAGTTTAAAAATGGAAATTTTATATCCAATAGACAACATAAATGATTGTAATGCCGCCAACAATCACAAAACGCTTCATCCTTTGGTAAGCGTTATCGATTTTTCAAAAGCTAATTTGAGAAATTGGGGCGATGCCACGTCAATAAAATTTCGGTACGGCCTGTATTGTATCTATCTGAAAGATGTAGAATGCGGCGACATCAGGTATGGCCGTAATTATTATGATTATCAGGCGGGCACTTTGGTGTTTTTTGCGCCAGGGCAGGTGGCAGAAGTGGAAAATTCGGGAGTGAGCTATCAGCCGATGGGGTACGGATTGATATTTCATCCTGACTTGATACAAGGAACTTCCCTTTCCAAAAATATTGATGATTATATTTTTTTTAGTTATAAATCAAACGAAGCGCTACATATTTCTGACGATGAGAGGCAGATGGTTTTGGGCTGTTTTTCGAAAATAGAATTTGAATTGAAACAGCCTGTTGACAAGCATAGTAAAAAACTAATTGCCTCAAATATTGAGTTGTTTCTCAACTATTGTGAGCGTTTTTACGACCGCCAATTTATCACCAGAGAAAAATGAAAACGTAGGATTCTTGGTGAAATTTGAAGAGCTGTTGAATGGCTATTTTTTATCGGGCAAACCTCAGACCAGCGGTCTGCCTTCAGTCGCTTATTTTGCCGATGAACTCCATTTGTCGGCTAACTATTTTGGAGACCTGATCAAAAAGGAAACCGGGCAATCTGCAAAGGAATTTATCCAAAATAAAACGATTGAGGTAGCGAAGAACAAAGTATTTGAAAGTGATAAAACAGTCAATGAAATTGCTTATGAACTCGGTTTTAAATATCCGCAGCATTTCTCAAGGTTGTTTAAGCAGAAAGTGGGTGTTACGCCGAGTGATTATCGAGGTTCAATGAATTGACGAAATTAGCTCCTTTTTAGTTCTTATTGATTTGCTCCGCAGCTATACCCGTATAACGCTCGCCCACAATTTTGGTTTTATTGAAATCTTCCGTAAGTTTTTGTAACTTCTGGGACGCAAATTCATAGTCGGCAGCCCATAGGTTTTCCTGTAAATGAGCCAACTTAGTTGTTCCCGGTATGGGACAATGAATGTATTGCAATATTTATTCATTAGCGTTTAATCCCATCGAGATTAGAATATAAGAAAAACAACAGTTAGATATTATAAACAGTTGTGTTTCCAAAGCACAATACACGAACTTTAAATCCGGCGGAAATAATTCCACAAGATTTTTCAATTTAATCAGCAAGGATTATCCGATTCTTCATTCACATTATTCCCCAACAAAACCCCTTTCAACTCCTCATAAGTTGATATTCGGATGCTCGTTTTGGGTTTGTGCATCACGGCTGCTATCTGCACCGGAATCGGGATTTTAAGGTTTAAGGTTTTTTCCACTTCCTCCAAGAATTTCACCGGGTGCGCCGTTTCTAAAAAAATACCGGTGGTATCAGCATTGTTTTGGATGTGTTTTTTCAATCCGAGGTAACCTACCGCGCCGTGCGGGTCGGCAATATAGCCCTTGTCTTCATACAGTATTTTCATGGCTTCACGGGTTTGTGCATCGGTGAAACTATAAGCTGAAAAATGCTTTTTCAATTGGTCGAAATTATTACCGAAAAGCTGTTGGATGCGGATAAAATTACTCGGGTTGCCCACATCCATCGCATTGGAAATGGTCGGTTTAGAGGGTTTTGGCTTGTATTCACCGCTTGCCAAATAATTGGGGACGATGTCGTTCAAATTGGTTGAAGCAACAAAATGCGCGATGGGCAGGCCTAATTTGGAAGCGACGATACCGGCGCAGATATTCCCGAAGTTCCCACTTGGCACCGAGAAAACAATCGATTTGCTTAAATCTTCGAGTTGGCGGACGGCAAAAAAGTAGTAAAACATCTGTGGCAACCATCGCGCCACATTGATGGAGTTGGCAGAAGTCAGTGTCACACTTTTGAGGCTTTCATCCATAAAAGCGCGCTTCACCATGTCTTGGCAATCGTCAAAAGTACCGGCTACTTCGAGCGCGGTGATGTTTTGTCCCAGCGTGGTCAACTGTTTTTCCTGAATGCCGCTCACTTTTCCGCTTGGGTAGAGGATGATGACATCCACGCCTTCCACGCCCAAAAACCCGTTGGCAACCGCACCGCCAGTGTCGCCCGAAGTGGCAACAAGCACGGTCACTTTTTGGTTTTTCTTTTCACGGTTGAAGTAGCCAAGGCAGCGCGCCATAAAACGCGCGCCCACATCTTTAAAAGCCATCGTTGGGCCGTGAAAAAGTTCGAGGCTGTAAACCGAATCGGATATTTTTACCAGCGGGAAATCAAAATCGACGGTTTCGGCGGCAATCTGTTTTAAAACGGCTTCGGGAATCTCGTCCCCCACAAACTGGTTGATTACTTCGTAAGCAATTTCGGCATGCGAATACGATTTTAATTGACGGATAAAATCAGTTGAAAGCGGCCGGATGCTCTCCGGGAAATAGAGTCCTTTGTCCGGAGCCAAACCGTTGACGACAGCGGTTTCAAAAGAAACTTCCGGTGATTGGTGATGGAGGCTGTAATACTTCATAAAACTTATACTTTTTAACAAAATCACAAATAACATCATACAAATAACAAATTCAAAGCAGCCAGCAACCAATCCCTAATCAACTTTTATCCCCTGCGGATTCACTTTCGACAAGTGGACATCAAACGGGATTTGACTTTTTTGATATACTTTTCGCATTGCTTCAGCAACTTGACCGGCAATTTTTTCTCCGCGATTGAGCGCAAAAATAGACGGGCCTGAGCCCGAAATGCCACAACCCAGTGCGCCGTTTTCCAATGCCGCAAGCTTGACTTCATCAAACAGCGGAATCAACATGGAGCGGGCAGGTTCGACGATTTCGTCTTTCAGTGAATCGGCTATCAAGTTGTAATCATTCATAAAAAGCCCCGACACAAATCCGCCCAAATAACCCGATTGCCGAACCGCTTTTTTCAACAGTACATGCGTTTTGAGGATGGCACGTGCATCAGAGGTCTTGACTTCAATCTGTGGATGGAGCACCACGGCATAGAGTTCTTCTGGCGAGGGCAGTGAAACAACGCGCAGCGGTTGACAACTTTGGATAAGCGTGAAACCACCAAAAATACAGGGAGTCACGTTATCGGCGTGCTCGGTGCCACCTGCGAGGGCTTCCCCCTTCATGGCAAACCCGACCAATTCTTCCTTCGAAAAAGGCTTGCCCAACAACTCGTTAATACCGAAAACTGCACCTGCCGAACTGGCCGCGCTGCTACCTATGCCACTACCCGGTTTGATGTTTTTCTCGATTTCAATGTCAAATCCTTGTTCACCTCCATAGGCTTTCAGCAAAGCCAAAGCCGACACGCCGGAAACATTTTTCAAAATTTCCATCGGTAGCGATTGACCGGTGATTTTGGTAATCCGAAGTTCGCCAACATTATTGCGGCGAATGGTCATCCAATCGCCCACGCTGTCTAAGGCAAAGCCCAACACATCAAAGCCACAAGATACATTGGCAACAGTGGCCGGGGCAAAGAGGTGTATTTCATTCATTTGATTCTATTTTTTTATTCGGATAATATCGCCAAAAATTCCCGAAGCCGTGACATCGGCACCCGCACCGGCTCCTTTCACGATGAGTGGTTGCTCATTGTATCGGCTGGTATAGAACAATACGATGTTGTCCTTTCCCGCGATGTCATAAAACGGATGGCCGGAAGGTATTTCTTGCAATCCGACCTTGGCTTTTCCATTGTCAAAAGTAGCAACATATTTCAGTTTACACCCTTTTTTCAAAGCGTTCTGCAGCAAATTTTCAAAATGCGCTTCGTTTTTTTCCAAGGCTTTGTAAAAATCAGCCACGTTGTTGGTTTTGAGCACTTCTTCGGGCAAAAACGACACGTTTTCTACATCTTCTGTTTCGATTGCATAGCTGCTTTCTCTGGCCAAAATGAGTATTTTCCGCAACACATCCACACCGCTTAAGTCGATTTTCGGGTCGGGTTCGGTGTAACCTTCCGCTTGCGCCCGGCGAACAACTTCGGTAAAGGACTTCCCGGGAGTGAAGTTGTTGAATACGAAATTTAGGCTTCCGGAAAGAATTGCCTGGATGGAACGTATCTGATCGCCCGATGCCACAAGGTTGTTGAGCGTGTTGATGACCGGCAAACCCGCACCTACATTGGTTTCAAACAAAAAGGGTGCGTTGTATTTCCTGGACAATCGTTTGAGTTCGCGGTAGTTTTCTAACTTAGATGAACTGGCGACCTTGTTGCAGGTGACCACGCCAATGCTGTTTTTTAAATAATAACTGTACATATCGGCAATCACTTCGCTGGCGGTGTTATCGACAAAAACGCTGTTTCGAAGATTGATTTTTTTGACGTTTTCATAAAATGCTTTCGGACTTGAATCTTCTCCTTTCGCCAACACTTCTTTCCATTTGTCCAAAGCAATTCCTTCTTTGTCAAAGACCATTTTTTTGGAGTTGGACATGCCGGCCACTTGTATGTTGAGGTGTAGGTTATCGATTAAGTATTGACGTTGTTTTTCAATTTGATGAAGCAGTTTGGAGCCTACATTTCCCACGCCGCAGATAAACAGGTTCAACTGAACAATCTGAGTTTCGAAAAAAGTTTCATGCAAAGTATTGAGTGCTTTCACCACGTCTCTGTTGTCAATCACGGCTGAAATATTATTCTCGGAAGCACCCTGTGCGATGGCGCGGATGTTGACATTGTTTTGCCCCAACGCGCTGAACATTTTCCCACTGATGCCTTGGTGGTTTTTCATGCGGTCGCCTACCAATGCCAAAATGGAAAGGTTTTTTTCCAATTTGAGCGGTTCGATTTTATGGAGCGAACGTTCATAAACGAAAGCTTCATCCACCGCATCTTTGGCACGGTGCGCGTCCGATTCGTTGATGCCTAAACAGATGGAATGTTCGGAAGAGGCTTGTGTGATAAATATCACATTGATTTTTTCTTGAAATAAAGTTTCAAACAATCGCTTTGAAAACCCCGGGATTCCTACCATTCCACTTCCCTCCAAGGTCAACAAAGCGATTTTATCGACGTGGCTGATGCCTCTGACAGGCTTAAATAAGTCATTGGCATTTTTGTGAATCAGCGTTCCGGTTTCTTCGGGTGCGTAGGTGTTTTTGATGGCTATCGGAATTTTTTTCTGTAAAACCGGTTGCACAGTTGGCGGATAGAGCACTTTCGCCCCGAAGTGAGACAATTCGAGGGCTTCTTGATACGAAATTTCAGGTATCGGGTAGGCCTGTTTGACCAAAGCCGGATTGGCGGTAAACATGCCACTCACATCAGTCCAGATTTCCAACACATCGGCTTGGTATGCGGCGGCAATGATGGCTGCCGTATAATCTGACCCACCGCGCCCCAAGGTGGTAGTTTCACCTTTGGTTGTAGCCGCGATGAAACCCGGCAGGATGGTAACACGGTTTTTGGTTTGATCAAAATAGGTTTTGATGTTTGCGTTGGTTTGTTCGAAATTGACCACTGCTTGCGTAAACTGGTTGTTGGTTACAATCAATTCCCGGCTGTCTTTGCGTATAGTATCAGGCAAACTTTCGGACAAAGCTTCCGCCACGATTGTCGAACTGAGCAATTCGCCAAAACTTACAATTTTGTCCAACGATTTGGGCGATAAATCATTGATGAGATAAATGCCCTCTAATATATTTTCGAGATCATTAAATAGTTTTTTGATTTGGCTCAACACATGGCTTTGGCGGATGATAGACACTACCTTTTTAGCCAATTGCACATGGTGGTTTTCGAGTGCGCTGATTTCATCGCGGAAGGATTCGTTTTTGTCATAAGCCAATTCGGCAGCTTTAATCAACCGGTCTGTGGTTTTTCCGCTGGCAGATACAACTACGGCCAAACGGCTATTTTCCGATTCTTTGAGGACGATGTCAAACAAATTTTTTAAGATGTCAGCATCTTTGAGCGAACTACCTCCAAATTTTAATACTTTCATGGATTATCTGTGGATATAAGAAATGCAAAAAAAACTTTTTTTAAAAAAATAGGGTAAGCGGATGATATGTGTTTTTTATACCCCATAAGGGGTAATGGTGATGATAGCAACAATGGACATAGCACCGAAGCGCATGTTTTGCTTGTAAATTCCGAATGTAGAAACGGTTTTCATCACCTGTTTTTAAGTGTGACAAAAGTATTATATTTATACATTCTAAAAAAGTTGCTTGAAATTTTTATTAAATCTTCAATTATGCATGAATTTCTTTGAGATATGAAAATTTTGAATGCTGAGCAACTGCGTGTTGCTGATAAAAATATAATGTTAAATCAAAAAATAACCTCTGTCGAATTGATGGGGCGCGCGGCTAATTCGTGTTTTCGGTGGTTGATTAATCACCTCAGCGAAGGCTGCCGATCGATTTATATCTTCTGCGGAGTTGGCAACAACGGAGGTGACGGGATGGCAATCGCGTCGTTGTTGAGAGAAAATGGTTTAGAAATTAAAGTTTTTGAATTGCTTTTTTCGAATCAGCCTTCTGCTGATTTTTTGTTTTATAGAGACGAATGGACGCAATCCGGTGAAAAGGTATTTCCTATTCAGTCCGAAAAAGATTTTCCAAAAATAGATTCTTCAGCTGTTGTCATAGACGCTGTTTTCGGCTATGGGCTGAACCGTCCGCCCGAAAAATGGGTGCAATGTTTGTTTGCGTATTTGAACGAAAGCAACTTAGAAATTATCTCTATCGATGTGCCGTCGGGGCTTTATCTCGACAAAATTCCTGCAACTGAGGAGACTGTGATAAAGGCGAGGCACACGCTCACTTTCGAGTTTCCAAAATTGGTTTTTTTCTTGCCGCAAACGTCAACTTTTACAGGAGATTGGCATTTGATGTCCTTGCAAAGCAACCCCGAAGATTTGGAGGGCATCGATTGTCAACAGTTTTTATTAGATGAAAAAATAATGGCAGCCATGCTAAAACCTAGAGCGAGATTTTCTCACAAAGGCACGTTTGGCCATGCTTTGTTGGTTGGCGGGAGTTACGGAAAAATTGGTGCGATGCTTTTGTCAGCGAAGGCGTGTTTGCGCAGTGGCGCGGGTTTGGTGAGCGTTTTTGTCCCGCGTTGCGGTTACCTTCCTTTCCAATCAGCCTTACCCGAAATTATGGTGATAGACGATGAAGCAGACAAACAACTGGAAGACATTAAAATCCCAAAAAAATTTACGGCTGTCGGCATCGGGATGGGCATGGGGCAACATCCGAAAACCGGCAGGGCATTGCACCGTTTTTTGTTGAAAAATAGATCACCCTTGCTTTTGGATGCGGATGCATTGAATATCTTATCTCAAAAAACAGCATGGCTTTCGCTCTTGCCGCCTCAAAGTGTCCTCACACCGCATCCAAAAGAACTCGAACGGTTGATTGGTACTTGGAAAGATGATTTTGAAAAGATTGAAAAAACGCAAGATTTTGCCCGCCGGCATCAGTTGGTTGTTTTGATTAAAGGCGCACACACGTTGATTGTTACGCAGGATGATATTTGGATTAATTCCACCGGAAACCCGGGCATGGCCTCCGCGGGCAGCGGCGACGTGCTGTCTGGTATCATCACGGGATTTTTGGCACAAGGTTATGCGACAAATGAGGCGGCTATCTTAGGCGTTTATCTGCACGGTTTGGCGGGCGATTTGGCGGTTGCCGATTGCCAAAGCGAAGCTTCACTCATCGCTTCAGACATTGTCGAAAATTTAGGAAATGCTTTTCGGGTATTTGGGAAATAAAAATCTGAGTTTGGAATAACAAAACAATGTTAGTTTGAATAAAAAACCTGAAAGATTATTATATCAAAAACAAATCATTTTGTCTATTTTGATATATCCCGATTTCCGGTAAAACAGGACACAGAAAAAGAGTGACCATTAAACTCACTGTACGTAAAATCATTGTTAGGAAAAACTTTTACTGAGAAATTGAATTAAAATGGAGTTTTTAATATTTGATTAATTGACATAAAGTTAACTTAAAAAAACAGGTTTACCTTATTTTTTATCGATAAATCTACTATGTATTTCTCTCACTTAAAACTCATTAAAAATGAAGCAGATCTTACACCAAATAGAATTTGTTCTTTACCAACTAAGACAGATGCGCCCTCTGCGATTTTGATTAAAAAACAGCATCAACTAACCCCGAATTTTTACTAATCTTAACTTAAAATCACTAAAATAAAAATCTTTCAATTTGAAAATATAGTAGAATTAGAGTAGAAAGCCCTACTGCTTCTTCACAAAAAGATAGTACAAATTAATCCCTACGATGATGGTATTGGTGGCAATCACCGGTATCGAATCCAACAAAACCCCATAGGCAATAAAAGCTCCGCAACCAAAACTATTCACGATGCGCAAAGTTCGTATGTTGCGCATTAAAAAAGAAATTAACACGCCAACCGACGCAATGTACCCGACCCATTCAGTTGTTGCGATGCCTAAAAATTCTTCCATACCTTTTCTTCCGGATTTAATTGACGGCAAATGTAGCCTAAAAAATCAGCTTCAAGCTTCAATTTTTTGACAAAAATCAACCGTTTTACGCAAATCGGCTTGTGCGTCACCTTATAGAAACAACTATCTTTGCATCGTTTTACAAAAATCAACTATGCGAACCAAATCCCTGAAAAAGAACAGAATCAATGTAGTCACCTTGGGTTGTTCCAAAAATGTATATGATTCGGAAGTACTGATGGGGCAGCTCAAAGCCAGTGGAAAAGATGTGGTTCATGAAGGAGAAGGCAATATCGTGGTCATCAACACCTGCGGATTTATCAACAACGCCAAAGAAGAATCGATTAACACCATCCTCGAATATGTATCTCAAAAAGAAGCCGGGACGATCGACAAAGTTTTTGTAACGGGCTGTTTGAGCGAACGATACAAACCCGATCTTCAGAAAGAAATACCGAACGTAGATGCCTATTTCGGAACCACCGATTTGCCCAATCTACTCAATGCGTTAGGTGCGGATTATAAACACGAACTCATCGGCGAGCGCTTGACAACCACACCCAAGAATTATGCTTATCTCAAAATTGCTGAGGGTTGCGACCGGCCGTGCAGTTTTTGCGCCATTCCGCTGATGCGTGGCAAACACGTGTCGCAACCCATCGAAAAATTGCTGAAAGAAGCGGAAACGCTTGCTAAAAATGGTGTTAAAGAACTGATTTTGATAGCGCAAGATTTGACCTACTACGGTTTGGATTTGTATAAAAAACGAAATCTCGCGGAACTTATCACAGCCTTAGCCAAGGTGGATGGCATCGAATGGATACGCCTGCATTACGCTTTCCCAACCGGTTTTCCCTTAGATGTGCTGGACGTGATGAAGGCCGAACCCAAGATTTGCAACTACATCGACATTCCGCTTCAACACATTGCCGACAGTGTCCTCAAGTCGATGCGGCGCGGCACCACGCAAGAAAAAACCACCCAATTAATCAAAACCTTTCGGGAGAAAGTTCCCGGCATGGCCATCAGAACAACCTTGATTGTCGGTTATCCGGGCGAAACCGAAGCCGATTTTGAGCTGTTGAAAAGCTGGGTGAAAGCCATGCGGTTTGAACGCCTGGGCTGTTTTACCTATTCACATGAAGAAAACACCCACGCTTATTTGTTGGAAGACGATGTGCCGGAAGAAACCAAACAACAGCGTGCAAATGAAATCATGGAAGTGCAATCGCAGATTTCGTGGGACCTCAATCAAGAAAAAATTGGGCAGGTATTTCGTTGCATCATTGACCGGAAAGAAGGTGGATTTTTTGTCGGCCGAACCGAGTTTGATTCACCCGATGTGGACAATGAAGTGCTGGTAGATGCCACCCTTCACTATGTCAAGATTGGCGATTTTGTCGAATTGCGCATCACCGATGCGACTGAGTTTGACTTGTATGCAGAACCATTAACCAAGTAATATACAGTTTAAAATACCGCATCTCATCTTTGGAGAGGTTAGAATAAGCCTAATTAGTTATGATGGACACTTTTGAAAACACCTTGGCTTTTGCCCAACAATGCGACCAATCCGACGAACTTAACTGCTATCAGCAACAATTTTTATTTCCCAAACACAAAGGACAGCCCGTGATTTATTTCACCGGAAATTCACTCGGGCTTCAACCCAAAATCGCTCAAGACTACGTCAACGAAGTCATGCAAACATGGGCAGATTACGCGGTGGATGGCCATTTTCATACCGAAAATCCTTGGTGGAGCTACCACGAACGATTGGCATCGCCTGTGGCAAAAATCGTCGGTGCGCTACCAGAAGAGATTACCGTTATGAATACGCTTACCGTAAACCTTCATCTGTTGATGGTTTCTTTTTACAAACCGACTGTGCAACGCTTCAAAATTATCTGTGAGGAAAAAGCCTTCCCTTCCGATCAATACATGCTCAACAGCCAGTTTCGTTTTCACGGTTTTGACCCCAAAGAAGCCCTGATTGAAGTCAAAAAAAGAGCGGGGGAAACATTTTGGCGGACGGAAGACATTTTGCAAACCATCGAAACACACAAAAACGAACTCGCGCTGGTATTTATTGGCGGTGTCAACTACTACAACGGGCAAGTTTTTGACATGAAAACCATCACCGAAGCCGGTCACAAGGCAGGTGCATTCGTGGGTTGGGATTTGGCACACGCCGCCGGAAACATCAAACTCAACTTGCACGATTGGGGAGTGGATTTTGCGGCTTGGTGCAGTTACAAATACATGAACAGCGGACCGGGCAACGCTTCGGGCGTGTTTGTCCATCAAAAGTATTTGGGCAAGAAAGATATTTCACGCTTTGAAGGCTGGTGGGGTCACGACAAACCAACCCGTTTTCTGATGGAACCTGAGTTCATCCCCATGCCCAATGCCGATGCTTGGCAACTCAGCAACGCGTCTATTTTAAGTTTGGCTCCCTATCTGGCATCGCTCCAACTATTTGAAAAAGCAGGTATGGATGCCTTGATTGAAAAAAGTAAAAACCTGACGGCATATTTAGAATTTATTTTAAAGCAAACTCATGATTATCAAACCTTTTTTGAACTTATTACACCTGAAGAACGCGGATGCCAATTGTCGTTGCTCATCAAAAAAAACGGACGAAAAGTTTTTGCATATCTATCCCAAAACGGGGTCGTAACCGATTGGCGCGAACCCGGCGTAATCCGCTTAGCACCCACACCTTTCTATTGTTCATTTGAGCAAATGTTTCGTTTTGGTGAAATTTTTAGAGCGGCTGTAAAAGAGATAGGATAAAAAATTAAATACGTATAAGACTAAAAATACAATGTTTGATTTGGGCGTTTCCCCGACGAAGCCTATTTCATAGCCTTGTCGGGGTCGGGCTATCCGTTTCAATCTTTTTTTGTCAGAAAGCCAAAAAAAGGATTTCCACTGCTATCCCTAACGCAAGTTGCAAATTTAAATAGTTGTCAAATTTAAAAATACAAAATGATCAAAACGCTTCAACTCATTTTTTCCAACCGAAAATATGTCTCCATTTCGATGTGCTTTCTCACCTTGAATATTCTTTTCGGAACTTGGGCAATTTACATTCCGGCCATCAAAAAAAAGTTTGCCATTGATGAAGGCCAACTCGGTTTTGCTGTGCTTTTTTTGGGAATTGGCACTTTTTTGATGTTGATTTTTGCACATAAAATTATAAAAAAAATACACGCCGGCCGCTCGATGGCACTGTCTATTTTTATGCTCATCCTTTCGTTTTCGTTGCCGTTTTTGGCAACCGATTATTTCTGGCTTTGTGCAAGTTTGTTTATGATTGGGATTACTTCCGGGCTCGCTGACATTTCGATGAATACCGTGGTTACCGAAATTGAAAAGACAGACGGGATACACATCATGTCTGCCAACCACGGATTTTTTAGTTTGGGCGGGATGATCAGTGCCGGTATCGGTTCACTCTTTATGCCGATGGTCGAGAATCCACTGTATCACATGTTGGTCGTCATCTTGATTATGATTGTCTTTAACTTGTTTTTTGTGTCGAATTATTACCCTATATCTTCAAATGAAGTAGAAAAAAATAGTTTCAATTTCAACTATTTAAAGCCACTTTCCGTGATTATTTTAATCGGGTTTTTTATCATGGCATCGGAGGGAGCCATCGTCGATTGGAGCGCTTTGTACTTAGAGAAGATTTCTTTGGCCGAAAATAGCTTAATTGGTTTTGGTTATACTGCTTTTTCTTTTGCCATGGCCTTTGGCCGGTTTTTGGGTGACGGCGTCAGCAAAAAATACGGTTCAAAACGGTTAATTTCTTTTGGAAGTGTAATCGGTATTCTTGGTTTCGGATTGGTCTTGTTGGTTCACCCGATTGTGGCCATTATTGGTTTTGGAATAGTCGGGTTGGGATTTTCGGTCATTGTTCCCGAGCTTTTCCGCATTGGCGGTAAAGTGCCGAATGTAGAGGCTTCGCAAGGTATTTCACTCATAGCCGGTTCGGGATTTTTCGGATTCTTAATCGGCCCGGTTTTGTTGGGCTTTTTAGCTAAAACTTACGACCTGAAAATCAGTATGATTGCCCTGTTGGGTTTCACCTTAATTTCGCTTTTGGCATCCTTCTCGCTTAAAAATCGCAACAAAGTTTAACGGTAACGGTACATTCATTTTAAAAAAATGAATTAATTTTAGCAGACGAACTTTATTCAAAGTACAAATGTTAAATTCAAAAACAATTCGGATCACACCGATTTTAATCCTATTGATCATGTCAAACAGTTGTTCTCATCCCGGCAAATTCGACCTGCAAGGCCATCGTGGCGCACGCGGGCTGATGCCTGAAAACACCATCCCCGCGTTTGAAAAAGCATTGCAATTAGGTGTCAACACCTTAGAAATGGATGTGTTGATTACCAAGGATCTTCAAGTTTTGGTGTCGCACGACCCGTGGTTTAATACTGAGTTTTGTGCGGATGCAAACGGGGAGCGAATTCCCGAATCAGAGGAGCAAAATCATTTGATTTACCAAATGACTTACGCGGAAACACAACAGTACGACTGTGGAAGTATCCCACATCCGCGTTTTCCGGTACAGAAAAAAATGAAGGTTCACAAACCTTTGCTATCTGATGTGATTGCTTTTGCAGAAGCTTATGCAGCTAAAAACAATTTGCCTTCCGTTGCTTTTAATATCGAAATCAAAAGTACGTTGGAAGGCGATTCAGTTTGGCATCCTGCCATTGATGTATTTTCAGATTTGGTATATGAACAGGTAAAAAATATTCCGGTTTCACTGTTGACCATCCAAAGTTTTGATTTCAGGGTGCTCGAATATTGGCACAAAAAATATCCGAAGGTGCGGCTTGCTGCCTTGGTGGAGGATCAAGGCTCCGCAAAAGAACATTTGGAAAAACTAAGTTTTTTACCCGCCATATACAGCCCGGATTTCAGTTTGTTAAACCCAAAAGAAATCGAGTTTTTGCACCAAAAAGGGATTTTGGTCATTCCTTGGACACTCAACGAAGAAGAAGATATAAAAAAAGCACTTGATTGGAAAGTGGATGGTATCATCACCGATTATCCGAACAAAGCTTTGGTGTTTAAGTGAAAAAAAGAGCGTTCGGGACGCTCTTTTTATTGTTATGATTTGCTAAATATAGCGACGAGTTGGTCTATTTTTTCTTTCTCTTCGTTTGCCAATTCATGGTCGATTAAGATTCGTCCGCTGTGTTCGTCTGAAATGATTTTTTTGCGTGAGGCAATTTCCATTTGCACTTGAGGCGGAATGGTAAAGTAAGATCCGCCCGATGCACCGCGGTCAATCGAAACGATTGCCTGACCGTTTTTCACATTGGTGCGGATGCGTTTGTAAGCCATCAGCAAACGATCTTCGATTTTCGCTTCAAACTCTTTTGATTTTTCCAAAAGCGATTTTTCTTCTTTTTCGGTTTCAGCCATGATCGCATCGAGTTCACTTTTTTTATGATTCAGGTGTTGCGTTCGCTCTTCAATCTTTTCTGAAATTCCAACAATTTGGTCTTTCTTAAATATTGTTTGCGCATTGTATTCTCTTATATGTTTTTCAGCCAATTGGATTTCGAGTTCTTGAAACTCCATCTCCTTTGAAATGGAATTGAATTCGCGATTGTTGCGAACATTTTTTTGTTGATCGGTATATTTTTTAATCAAGGTTTTAGACTCTTCAATCGCATTTTTCTTGGTCTTAATATCTCTCTCTATGGTTTCTAATTCAGTAGTCAATTTTTGGAATCGAACCGTAAAACCTGCAATATCATCTTCAAGATCCTCCACTTCGAGTGGCAATTCGCCTCTCATGCTTCTAATTTCGTCAATTCTGGAATCTATTAATTGCAAATCGTACAATGCTCTTAGTTTCTCTTCGACGGTAGCTTCAATCTTGTTTGCCATAGCTTTAGGTATAATGGATAGGGTTTGTATTCAGCTTCGATAAAACGACTGCAAAATTAGGGATTTTTTTTACAAGATAATCATGAATTAAATTTTTTGTAAACTGTTCACTCTCAAAATGTCCCACGTCTGCGAGCAAAATAGTTCCTTCAGATTCGTAAAATTGATGGTATTTTAGGTCGCCGGTGACCAAGGCATCTGCACCTTGTGCGATTGCTTGACCGATAGAAAAAGCACCCGAACCGGCCAAAACGGCTACATTTTGGATGTCTTTTTTCAACAAACCGGAATGACGGACTATTTGCAGATTTAATTTTTCTTTTAGATGTTCTAAAAAAGCTTGTCCACTCATGGGTTTTGGCAAACGGCCAATCATGCCAATCCCGATGTCCCGGCGGGTGTTCAGCGTCTGATAAAGTTCATAAGCAACCTCTTCGTAAGGATGGTTTGCAAACAATGCATGTAGGATATTTTCTTTCAAGTGATTTGGGAAAATTACACCGAGTTGAATCTCTTCCTCCGTATGTCTTTTGCCTTTTTCACCAATCGTCGGATGGGCGTTTTCATTTGCCCGGAAAGTACCTTTCCCTTCAAGCGAAAAACTACATTGATCATAGTTTCCGATATTTCCTGCGCCGGATGCAAACAACGATTCTTTTAAGCTTTCTGCTTGGTTTTTAGGAACATACGTTAGCAGTTTTAGAATACCGGAAGACTGTGGAATCAAAATTTTTGAATTTTCCAAACCAATCGCTTCACTCAGAACTTTGTTAGTCCCGTGTGGTTGATTGTCTAAGGCAGTATGCAGGGCATAAATAGCAATCTTGTTTTGTATGGCTTTGATAACGGCTCGTTCGACGTATGTCTTTCCGGTTATTTTTTTGATTCCTTCAAACAGGATTGGATGGTAACTCACAATCAGGTTGCAGTTGTTTTGGACGGCTTCATCCACCACCTCATCAAGGGTGTCGTGGCAAACCAATATAGACTTGAGTGTTTCGTTTGGGTCACCAACCAAAAGTCCCGTATTGTCAAAACTTTCCGCGTAGGCATTAGGAGCCCAATCTTCCAATAAACGGATGGCCTCGTGCAACTTCATTGTTTAAATTTAATTTAGAGACGGAAAAATGTTTCTAACTTCAAAAATATATTAATTTCGTGACATGAGATGGATTAGAAAATTTTTATTGCCCTTTTCCGGTATTTATTATCTGATAAGCACTTTTCGTAATGTGTTTTTTGACATAGGCTGGCTACCTTCCGAAAAGTTTTCCGTACCCGTGATTGTCATCGGCAACCTGAATGTGGGCGGAACGGGGAAAACGCCGATGGTAGAGTTTTTACTTATGAACTTTCAAGCAAATTATAGGCTGGCAGTATTAAGCCGCGGATATGGGCGGAAATCAAAAGGTTTTTTTTTGGCGGGAGACAACTCAGACGCACGGCAATTGGGTGATGAGCCATACCAAATCTACAAAAAATTTTCCGCGGTTGATGTGGCTGTCGATGTAAACAGGCGGAAAGGGATTGCCAAACTTTTGGGGCACAATCCCACACTCGATTGCATCATTTTGGATGATGCCTTTCAACACAGGTATGTGAAACCCGAATTTACCGTGCTGCTCACAGCTTATGGTGATATTTTTAACGACGATTTTCTGCTACCTGCCGGTAATCTGCGCGAGTCGGGTAGGGGAGCCACACGAGCAGATGTAATCGTGGTGACCAAATGCCCGGTACAGCTTTCGGAAACGGAGAAAAAATCGATTGAACGAAAAGTAAATCCTTTGCCACATCAAAAACTTTTTTTTACTGCGATTTCTTACGGTTCAGAAGTGGTAAACAATCATGGAAGAATTCCCTTAAAATCGCTTGTAAACCAAAAGATTTGTTTGGTTACCGGAATTGCCAACCCTCAGCCGTTAGTTGATTTTCTGAAAAGCCAAAGCATAGAATTTGAGCATTTTAAATTTTCAGATCATCACGATTTTACGGAAGCCGAAATAAACAATATCAACCAGAAGCCCTTTGTCTTAACTACCGAGAAAGACTTCGTGCGCCTCGGAAACAACATCCGGGCGAACTGTTGTTATTTGCCGGTTGAGGTTGTGTTTTTGGGAGAGCAAGCGGAGTTTGTTGAAGGGATAAGGAAAGTTTTGGTGTCGTAAAATTTTCTAGAATCATGTAGAAACGTCTAATTTACCAAATAGAGACCGCCTCAGCTATTGACTAAAAACTACAATCATAAAGAATTAATTTACATTTTTGGCATAGTTAATTTGATTGAATGTGTTTTAAATATAAATTTTTAATTGTTTAAGACGCTATTGATTCCAAAACGTAAATGGAAGAAAAATGAATTTTACTAACCAATACCTACCATTTTGAAAACCCAAAAAATATGTCTTATTATTTTTTTGATAGCAGGGTTAAATGCCTGTCAAAATAAAAACAACCAGCCAACTATAAAAAGCCAAGATTGGGCTGATTATTTGGGAGGCCCAGATCGAAACCATTATTCAGAACTGACGCAAATCAATCTCGACAATGTCAAAAAACTTCGGGTTGCGTGGACACACCAGCTTCCAGACAGCGGCCAGATGCAGATGAACCCACTCATCAAAGACAAAACACTCTATGGCGTTTCTCCCTCGCTTCAAGCGTTTGCCTTAGATGCCGTTACTGGCGAAGAACTGTGGAGGTTTGGCGACCCACTCAAGGTTTGGTACGGCACCAGCCGAGGGGTAGCGTACTGGACAGACGGAATAGAAAAACGCATCTTTTTTGTTTCCGGAACATATCTTTACGCCTTGAATGCCTTGACCGGTAAGCTTATATTAAGTTTTGGCGATCAGGGAAAATTAGACTTGCATACGGGACTTCCGGAGGTGGCACAAAACAAGTTCGTTTCCTCCACCACACCCGGAACCATCTACAAAAACCTCATCGTCATGCCAGTTCGGGTGTCTGAAGGTTTAGATGCTGCGCCCGGCGATGTTCGTGCTTTCGATGTGGTTTCGGGAAAATTGGTCTGGACTTTTCACACCATTCCGCATCCGGGCGAAGCGGGCTACGAAAGCTGGGGAAACAAAAAAGCCTATTTGAACAATAGCGGAGTTGGAGCAGTCAACAACTGGGCGGGGATGGCGGTTGATACCCTTTCGGGTACATTGTTTGTCCCGCTGGGTTCGGCTGCACCTGATTTTTATGGTGGGCAACGTCCGGGAAGCCTTTTGTATGCAAACAGTTTAGTTGCATTAGATGCAAATACAGGGAAATTAAAATGGCACTTCCAATTCACCCATCACGACATTTGGGATCGGGATTTGCCGGCATCGCCCAATTTGATTACGGTGTCGCATCAGGGGAAGAAAATAAAAGCAGTTGCACAAATAACCAAACAGGGTTTTGTATTTGTTTTTGACAGAGAAACAGGCAAACCTCTTTTTGAAATTGTGGAGCGGAAAGTTCCCAAATCCACACTCCCGGGAGAAATAACATGGCAAACACAACCTTTTCCGGTAAAACCCCAGCCCTTTGCCCGTCAGTCTGATGAATTGACAGAATCCGATTTGAGTCCGTATGCCGAAAACAAGGCAGAATTGTTGGAAACTTTCAAAAAAACAAACCGAAGCATTTTTGCGCCGCCAGGTTTGGAATCGGTGCTTTTGCTTCCGGGTTATGACGGTGGCGCGGAGTGGGGCGGAGCGGCTGCCGATCCGGATGATGGGATTTTGTACGTAAATGCGAATGAGATGGCTTGGTTTCTTCAAATGGAGAAGGTCAAGGAATCGGAATCACTTTCTTCATTGGGAGAAAAAGGATACCAAACGCATTGTGCAGCTTGTCATCAAAGCGACCTGAGCGGGAATCCGGTAAGTGGTTATCCTTCTTTGGCTAATATTGCCACCCGATTGAAAAAATCAGAAGCATTGAACATTGTGAACAACGGAAAAGGTATGATGGTAGGATTTTCTCAACTTTCATTGGAAGAAAAAAACGCCATTCTCAGTTATGTTTTTAAAGATGAAAAGCAAGAAATTATCACTGAAAAAATCAAAATGGATACTTTGGCAATACCTTTTACGCACAAAGGTTACCAAAAATTCTTAGACAGCAACGGGCTTCCTGCCATCAGTCCGCCTTGGGGATCGTTACATGCCATTGACCTCAATTCGGGTACTTATCTCTGGTCTATTCCATTTGGTGACACCCCTTGGCTGAAAGCAAAAGGATATCCGCAAACGGGAAGTGAAAACTACGGCGGCCCGGTGGTGACCAAAAGCGGACTGCTTATCATTGCGGCGACCAAAGACGGTTTTCTGCGAATTTTCAACAAGCATACTGGTGCATTGCTTTGGGAATATCAACTGCCAGCAGCCTCTTTCGCCACTCCTTCCACCTATATGATAGACGGTAAGCAATACATTGTCTTGGCTTGCGGTGGTGAAAAATTGGGGACGCCCAAAGGTAATGTGATTATGGCTTTTGCCTTGGAGTGAGTGGTTTGAAAACAGATTCTTTTTGGTAAAATTGGCCAACTTTCACATTAAAACTGTTTTTGGATTTTCATCAGCTTTTTGGATTTCATGAAAGACTGGTAGCTTTCAGTTTTGACATGGCCAAGCAGGTTGTTTAGGTTGCTTTGTGAAAAACAAAACCCACAACTTTCGTCATGGGTTTCTATTTGCGGAGAAAGAGGGATTCGAACCCCCGGAGGTGTGACCCTCAACGGTTTTCAAGACCGCCGCATTCGACCGCTCTGCCATTTCTCCATGGAAGTCCTCAAAAATAAGTGTTCCCGGTGCGGTTTCAAAAAACGTAGTTAACTCGTTTTTTTTAGCGGTTGCAAATATAATGATGAAATTTGATTTAATGGGAATAAATTTTAAAGATTTTTTTCAAACGATTTGTTTTGATTTTTGATCTTCAATCTTTTCGTAAATGGTTTTATTACCTTTGTCCAAATTTTTAGGAATGAATGATTTGCTTTATCCGGTGATTCTCTTGCTGATAGGTGTTTTTGCGGGATTTATCAACACGATTGCAGGCGGGGCTTCACTGGTAATTCTACCGGTTTTAATTTTTATGGGGCTTCCGCCCAATGTGGCAAATGGGACCAACCGGGTGGCAATTTTGGTACAAACTGTTTTTTCTGCCGCCGGGTTTAAAAGTAAACAAGTTAACACATTCCCCTTTAGCCTCTACGTTGGATTTGCAGCATTGATTGGCGCAGTCATCGGGGCACAATTGGCGGTTGACATCCCTGAACTTATTTTTAACAGGACGCTTGCAGTCATCATGGTGCTGATTGTTTTCTTATTGATTTACAAACCAAAAATAAGCGTAGAAATCATCCAAGAAAGGACAAGCGGGCTTGCTTTGTGGATGAGTATTTTGGTGTTTTTTATTATTGGTATTTATGCCGGATTCTTGCAAGCCGGGGCGGGAATACTTATCATATTGGCACTTAATTTTATCAATCGGTTTTCATTGGTAAAGACGAACGCGGCCAAGAGTATCGTCATTTTGATTTTGACCGTGGGTGCGTTGACAGTTTTTATTATCAATGGTGTTGTAAATTGGAAGTACGGGGTGCTTTTAGCGATAGGGAATGCCGGCGGAGCTTGGTTTTCAAGCCGTTGGTCTGTTCAAAAAGGCGATGGTGTGGTGCGGATTTTTCTCGTGGCCATGATTGTCGTCATGGCGGTAAAACTCTGGTTTTTCTGATAGAAGGTTTATGTTTTTAAATGATTCGAAAATCTACAACAGTTTCTCGGCAATTTCCATCCAATTGTTGACGCGTTCGAAGCCTTCTTCGTGAATGTTGTGCGGTGATGTAAACATCAGCGATCGTCCTTGAAAAGGTTCTAAATTGAAGACTCGATCGTCAATCAAGATGTCGCCTGATAGAATGTGTTTATCCCCGCAAAGAATGCGTTTTTTCCAATGTATAAAGGGAAAGTGTTCATCTATCCATTGGTATTTTTCAATCAAAGACTTAGGGTGTTCCATAGCCGCCGATGCGATATAAACTTCATACTTCAACGAGAGTTCTTTCATGACGGATTGACTGTCTTTCATGGGTTTTAGCGCGCTGAAAAAACCTTCGAGTGTTGGGTGATTTTGGATGCTTTGTTGGCGATTTTCGGGTACACACTGCCATACTTCGTGCCCCATGCAAAACTCTCTGGTGAGGTTTTCTTGATAGTCTTTGTTGTATCGGTCAATATGTGCTCCATAGGTGTCTGCGATTACCTCATCCATGTCCACAAAAAGTGTCATCTTTTTTACTTTTTTGCGAAGTAAGAAAAAAGTTTTGACTATTGAAAAAATCTCAAAAGATTTGAGTCAGAAATTAATAATAAAATGCTTTAAAAATGGTTAGAACGATTCACATCTATTTTTATAAATTTGTGGGCTGTAAATTTATTTAACTATGGGAAGAGCTTTTGAATTTAGGAAAGCAAGAAAAATGAAACGTTGGGCAAATATGTCCCGTACTTTTACGCGTATTGGAAAAGACATTGCCATCTCTGTCAAGGAAAATGGCCCGCATCCCGAATCGAATGCGAAACTTCGTGCGGCGATTCAAAATGCAAAAGCGGCCAACATGCCGAAAGAAAATATTGAAAGAGCCATCAAGAAAGCATCCGAAAAAGATTCTGCTAATTACAAAGAAGTCCTATTTGAAGGATATGCGCCACACGGAATCGCTGTTTTGGTAGAAACGGCAACCGACAACAACAACCGAACGGTGGCTAACATCCGTAGTTATTTTAATAAATATGGTGGAAGTTTGGGTACTTCGGGCTCTGTCGAGTTTATGTTTGAACACAAATGCCATTTCAAAGTACCTTCAACCGGGTTAGATCCTGAGGAATTGGAATTGGAACTCATCGATTTTGGCGCTGAAGAAGTGTTTGTGGAGGAGGAAAGTATTCTTATCTATGCAACTTTTGAGAATTACGGTTCTATCCAAAAAGAATTAGAAAATCGAAAGATTGAGATAATCTCCTCTGCCTTTGAGCGGATACCGACGATAACCAAAAAACTTTCCGAAAGTGAAGTTGCCGATGTCGAAAAGTTGTTGGAAAAATTGGAAGAGGATGACGACGTTCAGAATGTGTATCACACGATGGAAGATGGCGAATAATCTTATCCCAACCACCCTTCCCTGTCTAAGCTTCTGTATTGAATAGCCTCTGCAATGTGTGTGCTGCTGATGTCATTGGTTTGTTCCAAATCGGCGATGGTTCTGGCTACTTTTAAAATCCGGTCGTAGGCTCTGGCCGATAAATTTAATCGTTCCATGGCGGTTTTGAGCAACTGTTTGGAAACCTCATCCAATACGCAAAATTTACGGATGTGCTTGGTGCTCATTTGAGCGTTGTAATGCACATTTCCGATGGTTTCAAACCGGGTAGTCTGTATCTTTCTGGCTTCAATCACTCGTTTTCTTATCTCAACACTGCTCTCTCCTTTCCTGTCTTCAGATAATTTTTCAAAGGGAACAGGTGTTACTTCGATGTGTATGTCAATCCGGTCTAACAGCGGGCCAGAAATCTTACTCATATAGCGTTGCATCTCGTTTTGAGACGAAGTAACCGGCGAACCGGGCTCGTTAAAATATCCGCTCGGGGACGGATTCATACTGGCGACCAACATAAAACTACTCGGGTAGGTCACCGTAAATCTGGCTCTCGAAATGGTCACATCCCGGTCTTCGAGCGGTTGCCGCATCACTTCCAACACGCCACGTTTGAATTCGGGTAGCTCGTCTAAAAACAACACGCCGTTGTGTGCCAAAGAGATTTCGCCGGGTTGAGGAAAAGTCCCGCCACCTACGAGAGCCACGTCCGAAATGGTGTGATGAGGGCTCCTGAATGGGCGTTGGGTCAAAATCCCGGTGTCTTTAACTTTTCCGGCAACGGAGTGTATTTTTGTGGTTTCGAGTGCTTCTTCCAACGTCATAGGTGGAAGTATGCTCGGCAGACGTTTGGCCAACATTGTTTTTCCGGCACCGGGTGGACCTATAAGGATGATGTTGTGGCCTCCGGCGGCAGCGATTTCCATGCAGCGTTTGATAGACTCCTGCCCGCGGACATCCGAAAAGTCGTGTTCCGGGTAATCGAGGTTTTTATAGAAGGCTTCTTTTACGTCGATAACGGTGGGTTGAAGCTCCGATTTGCCTTCAAAAAAATTGATAACTTCCAAAATATTTTCCACGCCATACACATCCAATCCGTTGACGATGGCGGCTTCGTCTTTGTTTTGTACCGGAAGGATAAACCCTTTGAAGCCTTTTTCTTTGGCATTAATAGCGATAGGCAATGCACCACGGATGGGTTGCAGGCTGCCATCGAGCGAGAGTTCACCCATGATGAGGTAATCTTCAATGTGTTCATTTTTGATTTGCCCGGAAGCAGCCAAAATACCGATGGCCAAGGTCAAGTCGTAAGCCGAGCCTTCTTTGCGCAAATCAGCGGGAGCCATGTTGATGGTGATTTTTTTTCCGGGGATGTTGTAACCATTGTTTTTAAGAGCAGCAGCAATGCGGAAATTGCTTTCTTTGACCGCGTTGTCAGGCAAGCCGACCAAATGATAACCTACTCCTTTGTCCACGTTCACTTCTACGGTGATGGTGGTGGCTTCCACACCAAAAACTGCACTTCCGTAAACTTTTACCAGCATAAGGGTTTATTTATGCTAAAAATACAAAAAAAAGTACGCAAGTGATTTTTTTAACAAAAAGGATTGTGTAAAAGGGTTTAAGAAAAATAAAGCTTCAAATCTTTTAAAATCGCGTGATAAACCGGATTGCAGAATGCAGCAACATCTCCTTCTTTAGCCGATTTCCATCGGGAAGTCCACAACACGAAAGCAGTATCGTTATCGGAAACCGAAAAAACCCTAACCTCGCCAACATATCCCTCTACATTGTCTTTGGAAACTACTGCCGGGCCATTGTCGATGCTGTATGTGAATGTTTTTTCTTTTTCGTCAATAGACAACAAGGTCTCGTGAAAAGCGTCATTCAATACTCTTTTTGCGCCTACTTCGTTGCCTTTTTTACTGCCGACAACAGCCACTTTTTGAACCACATTTTTACACCAACTCAAATCATGGAAATTTTTGATGGTTTCCCAAACTTTCTCTGCCGGAGCATTGACGACGGCTGAATTGTAACATCCCATTTTTTTGTGTTTTTAAAAATTAATAATTTTTTTGAACCTGACCATGCTGAAACAGTCGATGATTTCAGAATGAAAAAGCTGTCCTAAATTAGATTAATATATTTTTCACAGTATCAAACTTAATAAAGAATTCTGAAATTTTGGTTTCATTTTTCTATTAATTTAGATTGTTTTTCGTTAAAATAATTGACATTTTACAATTTCCCCATTAGCCCATACTATTTGTTTTAACATAAAAAATTATCAATCGATTTTTAATAACAGATAGCTACTTGGTTTTCTCTTCACAGTCTTGGTATTGGTCGGGAGTACGTCCACAAAAACCGCAAGCTTCACCTTCTTTGTTCAAAAAGGGGCTTTGGCTGGCACAGGTGCCGGAAAACTTACCGTCTTTTTTAGCCCAAATTTTGATTGCGATTCCGGCAAAAGCCAGACCCAATAGTGCGATGGTTATGAGAAATAATAGCATGATGTTTTTACTTTAAGACAGTTGCAAAGGTATGAAAACACATTGGTATTTGCGGTTTTTTAACGAATTGCTAACGGTGATGTTTTTGTGGGTTCAATTCAATTGTTGTATCTTTAAATGAAATAAAAACAGTATCATGAAAAACGTAAAAGCATATGGTGCCAAGAGTGCCGAATCAAAATTAGACAACCTGATTATCAAGCGCCACGAACCTGATTCAGGAGATGTAGAGATAGAAATTCTTTACTGTGGAGTCTGTCATTCGGATATTCATACCGTTCGAAATGAATGGGGAGGAAGTACAGTTTATCCGGTTGTTCCCGGACATGAAATTGTCGGAAAAGTCACACGCATCGGTAATAAAGTAAGCAAGTTTAAGGTCGGCGAGACGGTTGGTGTCGGCTGTTTTGTCGATTCATGCGGAAATTGCGACAACTGCAAAAACGGTTATGAACAATATTGCCTGGAAGGTGTGACAGCCACTTACAATTCGTTGACACGCGATGGCAAAGAAATTACAAAAGGTGGTTATTCAACGCACATTGTTGTTCGGGAAGATTTTGTTTTGCATGTTTCAGACAAATTGCCGCTACACGCGGTTGCTCCTCTGCTTTGTGCAGGAATCACTACCTATTCTCCACTGCGTCATTGGGGAGTAAAAAAAGGACACAAATTAGCTGTAGTGGGATTGGGAGGATTGGGTCACATGGCCGTCAAACTCGGTGCATCGATGGGTGCGGAGGTAACCATGCTGAGCCGTTCGCCGGAAAAACAAAAAGACGCTGATGACTTGGGGGCACATCATTTTGAACTCACTTCCAATCCGGAAAACATGAAAAAAATGGCGGGGAGTTTTGATTTTATCATCGACACTGTTTCAGCCAAACACGACTACAATGACTATTTACAATTGTTGAAAACCAACGGTGTCATGATTGTTTTGGGGGTTCCGCCCGAACCGAGTAATGTGCATGCTTTCAACTTGATTTTCGGTAGAAAATCGATTGCAGGCTCGTTGGTTGGAGGCATCGCCGAAACTCAAGAAATGCTCGATTATTGTGCCAAACACAACATTGTTTCGGATGTGGAAGTAATTGATATCGACTATATCAACGATGCTTACGAACGCACCATTAAAGGAGACGTACACTATCGGTTTGTCATTGACATGGCTTCGTTGAAAAAATAGTCGTTTTTTTTAAAGTTTACTGTACACTTAAAAAACCGATGCATAATCGGTTTTTTTTATTGAAATAAATCAGTAGCTTTTAAAATATTTGAAGGGTACAAACAACATTCCAAAACATTCTCCTTGCTCTTTACCTAAATGTTTGTGATGAATTTTATGGGCTCTTCGAATTCCTCGTGCATACCAATTGTCTGCATTTCTAAACAATTTGAATCGCTGGTGGATAAAAATATCGTGAACCAAAAAGTAAGTTAGCCCATACGCGAAAATTCCCAATCCGATAGGCAAGCCCATCCACAAATAGCCAAAGTGCCAAAGGGAAATAAAAGTCATACTTACAACAGCGTAGAAGATAAAAAACACATCGTTTCGCTCGAACCATGAGTTGTGGTCTTTGCGATGATGGTCACTGTGTAGCGACCAAAGGAAACCGTGCATAACGAACTTGTGTGTAAACCAAGCCATGAACTCCATGAGACAAAAAGTAAGTAGAAATACGGCTATCCAGATTAGAGCAAACATCTTGTAAGGATTTTTTTGTAAAATTATAAAATATTCAAACGGTATCGCATATAACTTTGTGCAAGCAAACCAAACTTTTCATAATTTGGCACTCGGATTCGCGTGTTTTTGATTTCGACAGAAGGAGTTTTTTTTAATTTTTTCAAAAGACTGAGATAGTAAACATAAGCTGTGTACACTCCCAAACGAGCTTCAACGGGAAGTCTGATGATGCCCTGATATGCTTGTTTGAAGTCTATTTCGATTTCTTCAATGAGTTTTAATTTCGATTTTTCATCCAGTTCATCTAGATTGACTCCCGGAAAATAGGAACGGTTTAGTAGGTCGTGATCGGCTTTTAAATCCCGCAAAAAATTTACTTTTTGAAATGCCGAACCAAGCTTGACCGCTTGCTCCTTTAGCTGGTCATACCTATTCGCATCACCATTTACAAATACTTTCAAGCACATCAAACCGACTACATCTGCTGAACCATAAATGTATTCTTGATATTCCTGCTGAGTTTTGTAAACACTTTTGCGCAAATCTAATCGCATGCTGTGCATGAAAGACTTGACGGTTTCAAATTCGAGTTTGTACTTGTGATAGGTATGCTGAAATGCATTTAAAACAGGATTTAAACTTACCTTTTTGTTTAAGGCATCGTAAAGTTGGTTTTCAAAATCATTAAAAAGATCTTCTTGTTGGTAACCCTGAAAAGAATCTACGATTTCATCAGCCAATCGGACAAATCCATAGATATTGTAAATATCTTGCCGAATACTTGAAGCCAACAAACGGGAAGCTACTGAAAAAGAGGTACTGTAAGTTTTAGTTACTTGGTAGCTAAAGGAGAACGAAACCTGGTCGAAGAGTGCTTTCATGATTTTTTTAGTTAGATTCGATGGTTATGTTATGATGTTTTTGAATCAGTTCTGATACCAATTTACCGGATATCAATGCAGGCGGAACACCCGGCCCCGGGACGGTTAATTGACCTGTAAAATATAAATTCTTCACCTTTTTACTTTTTAATTTGGGCCTCAAAAAAGCAGTCTGAAAGAGTGTGTTTGCCAAACCATAGGCATTTCCTTTGTAAGAATTATACTCAGAAACAAAATCATTCACACAAAACGAAGACTTAAAAAGTACATGATTTTTCACTTTTTGGTTGGTTAAATGTTCAAATCTACTCAATATTTTTTCAAAATATACTGATCTTATTTTTTCAGAATCAGCAATTCCCGGTGCTAACGGTATTAAAAAAACCGCTGCTTCCTGACCTTTAGGCGCAAAACTTTCGTCTGTTTTAGACGGAAAACTTGCATAAAACAGAGGCTCTTCCGGCCAATTGGGTTTGTCGTAAATACTTTCGGCGTGTATGTCAAAATCGACATCAAAAAACAAGGTATGGTGACAAACATTTTCAATTTTTTTATCAAAACCTACATAAAACAACAAAGATGAAGGCGCAAATATTTTACGATTCCAATAATCCTCCGAATACATTCGATAGTTTGGTTGTAAGAGCGTTTCCGTATGGTGATAATCGGCACCGGACAAAACAATTTCGGTTTTCACGTCTTCCCCATTAACCGTTATACTTGTTGCCATGTCCGACTTCACATGAATAGCAGTTACCGCTGCGTTGTAAACAAATCGTACTCCAAAACTCTCGGCCAGCTTCACCATGGCTTCCACCACACTGTACATGCCGTTTACAGGATGAAAAGTGCCCAAACCAAAATCAGCTTGATTCATGAAGCTATAAAACGCCGGAGTTTGGCTTGGTTTTGCACCTAAAAATAGGACAGGGAATTCAAGAATTTGAATTAGTTTTCTGTTTGTAAAACGCCTTCTGACTTCTCTGCTGATGGTACTTGCGAACTGGTCCAACTTCTGAATCGTTTGGGAAGTAATTAATTCTAAAGGGGAAACACCTGGTCGATAGACCAAATTTTTGATGGCAATATCATAATTTTCTTGAGCCATCTTCATGAATTTATACAATTCGAGAGAAGAACCTTTTTCTATTCTTTCGAAGGACTTCATGATTTTTTCAAGTGAATCTTCTATTTTCACCGTATCATCTTTACCAAAATAAACCTGATATGCCGGATTGAGCTTAATCAACGCGTAATAATCAGATGGTAATTTATCGAAATCAGCAAAAAATCTTTCGAAAACGTCCGGCATCCAATACCAAGTTGGTCCCATATCAAATTTAAAACCTTCTTGTGACAATTGACGGGCACGTCCGCCGGGAGTTGCATTTTTTTCGTAAACCGTTACCCCATAGCCACGCTTGGCCAAATAACACGCCGCAGAAAGGGATGAAAACCCCGAACCTAAGATGGAAATTTCTTTCATATATTGTTTAACAAAAGTATATATAACTTAAACAAAAATAAAATGTTTAACTAAATATTTTGAATTAGCTCCACGATGGTCTGAAAAACTTTAACATTAGACGGTAATACACCTTCAAATTGGTTTGCCTGCCTACCAAGTAACCAAAGTTTGTGTTTGTTTTCCGCATTGATTTCTTTTGAAAACTGATCTAAATATCCTTGTACCTCTGCTGGAGATGGTTTGACCGTAAAGTAAGAAATAAAAATAACTTTTTCAAAACAATGATTGAAATCATTTAAAGATTCCAAAGGCAAAGATTGTCCCATATAAATAGCTTTGTACCCTCGCCGAAGCAGTTCATAATAAAGATAAGAAATGCCGATATCATGTATTTCGTTTTCGGGTAAGTACAAAATAAATATATCACTTTCGGAATAAGAATTGTTTTCGCCGAGAACTTTTTGAACATGAGAAAGAATTAATTGTTTTATCTGTACGGTTATAAAATGTTCATGGGTAGGCCTTACCGTATTCATTTGCCAAAGCAATCCGAGTTCGCTCAGAAAAGGAATAAATATATTTATAAATATGTATGTAAAGTCATGTTTTTCAGCAAGTTTACCATATGTTTTTTTAAAAAGATTGACATCAAAATTAATCATTGCTATTTTAAAATCCGATATGGCAACGCTTTTAGATAAATTTTGCCCGGACAAAGAATTTACATGAGATACTATTTCTTCAGGCTCGAACCTTGCTATTTTGGAAATTTTATATCCGTTTTGGTAGAGATGGGTAATGTTGAGCAGTTTTTGTAAATTAGTCAGATTGTAATACCTTATGTTTGAATCTGTCCTATCAGGCTTCAAGAGATTGTACCTTTTTTCCCAAATCCGGAGGGTATGTGCCTTGATGCCACTAAGATTTTCAAGGTCTTTTATACTAAAAATTGACTTAACCATGTTTAATTTATCTTGATTTAAATTAAACAAAACTAACAAAAAAAGGATTGTAGAATGAAACTATCCTGCAATCCTTTAAAATTTTGTGCCCAGAACAAGAATCGAACTTGCACATCCTTACGGACACATGGCCCTCAACCATGCCTGTCTACCAGTTTCAGCACCTGGGCGATTGTGTTGTTGTGACCCGTCTGGGGATCGAACCCAGGACCCCAACATTAAGAGTGTCGTGCTCTACCAGCTGAGCTAACGAGTCAGAAAATTTTTTGATTCTCCAAAACTACCAATATTTCTATTATTTTTTAAATAAAAGTGACCCGTCTGGGGCTCGAACCCAGGACCCCAACATTAAAAGTGTTGTGCTCTACCGGCTGAGCTAACGAGTCAAAAACTAAATTTCAGATTTATAAAAACGTAAAATCACTTTTTAAAAAATAAAAAAAGTGACCCGTCTGGGGCTCGAACCCAGGACCCCAACATTAAAAGTGTTGTGCTCTACCAGCTGAGCTAACGAGTCATGCTTTCTTAAATGCGGGTGCAAATATAGCACCTATATATTCATTATACAAGGTGATTTTACCATAAATTAGCGTTTTACTTAAATTCATTAAACGACAACCGATCATGTCTATATATTATCCTGAAAATCAAAAAATTGTATTACTCGGATACATGGGAAGTGGCAAATCTGCCATTGGAAAATCGCTTGCAGAATTGACTTCCTTGCCCTATATCGATTTGGATGATTTTATTGTTGAAAGTGAAAACAGTTCGATAGACCAAATATTTTCGCTTAAAGGCGAAATCTATTTTCGTAGAAAAGAGCATCATTATTTGATAGAATTGCTAAACAAGCCCGAACAAAGAATCATCTCTTTGGGTGGTGGAACCCCTTGCTATGACAACAACATTTCGCTTCTAAAAACAGAAGGAATTGTTTCATTTTATTTAAAAACTTCAATAGGAACCTTGGTCAACCGGCTGAAATCTGAAATAGAAAAACGCCCAATCTTAAAACGTTTTTCAACAACTGAAGAGTTGGCGGAATTTATTGCCAAGCATCTATTTGAAAGGCAGTTCTACTATAATCAAGCGAATTTTACTATCCTAACCGACAACAAAAGCGTCAACAGGATTGTGGGTGAAATAGCTGCCTTACTCCACCTGGACAAACCGGTTTAGTTATCGCGTTTTAGCACCTTGTATTCTTCATAACACGAACTCATCGCGTCAAGTATTTGAAGGTCGTTGGCGGTTTGGATAAACTCTTTGGAATAATTGCAACGTGTTAAAATTTCGTCGATATCAACTTTTTCAAGCTGAAGCAAGGCGGCAAGTGTTTCCCGGTCAAATTTATTTTGAAGCAAGTTCCTGATTTCATCGCTTTCTTTCATCTGCTTCAATTTTCTGAATTGCTTGCCTTTTCTACCAAAGAAATTATACAACAAATCGGCCGGATTAAAAATAGAACCGATGATACGGTTCATCGCGTTTGGTGCGGCACTTCCCACTTCGTAACCTTTTGGAAGACCCGAAATACTGTATCGATAAGATGGCTCCGCCTTGAGGTATTTTGCGTCTATTTCAAGATATCCCGTCAGCCGTGAAGAAGTTACCGATACTTCTTCAAGTGCGAAAGCGGTTTGGGTCAACGCGATTTTTGTGCCCTGAAACCGCAACCAGTCATTGGTCACCCTGACTTTGATGGGTTTGTACCCCAAAAATGAAAAATAAAGAGTGTCGTTGGTTTGCGCGAAAATTTCAAATTCTCCTTTTTCGTTAGAAATGGTGCCAATCACTCGGCTCAAGTTGAGCACGTTCACGTTGTCTATCGGTTTGTCTGTACCGGAATCGATGATAACACCACTTATTTTCTGGTTCTGCCCAAAGGAGATAACCGTCCACAAAAGTGTGACAATTAAAATAATACCATAAAAAGAGCCCTTTCGCATCAAAACAGTCAAATGATTTTGTAAAAATAGTCAAGTTGGCATATCGTCAAGTAAGATTTTTTTAGTTTTAATCTTAAATTAACAAAATCAATACTTTTTCTTTGACCATTTCTCTTTTTTGCCGAAATCTTTTTTCTTAGCAGGATCAAAATTGTTTCCGAATGAAGGTTTTTTGAAATCTTTTGACCTTCTGCCTTCCGAAAAACCTTTGCCACGTGACTCTCCGCGGCCACCACCCGAAAACCGGCCTTTCGATTCGTTTTGCGACAATTCGATGTGTACCCGCCTGCCCTTGAAGGCAAAATTCTCAAAGAAGGTCGTTACCTTATCGGCATGGGATGCATCGACATTGAAGAATGAAAAACTGTCTTTCACATCCACTTTATAGACATCATCCCTGCCTAATTCGAGCGATTCGCGTAAGAAATCCTTCAGTTGCATCCAGTCAAAGCCATCACGGTCGCCAAGGTTGATAAAATAACGAACCGAGCCTCCGGAACGTGATTCTGAATCTCCGAAATCTTTAAAAGTAGCGACTTGCGTATTGATGTCTTTTGATTTTTTGTAATAATCGAAGAATCGGGTAAACTCAACTGAGAAAAATTTCTTAATCAATTCGTCTTTTGAATCATCGACAAACAAATCTTGTAGTGTCGGCAAATAACGGTCTATCTCATGGTTGATATGGGTTTGCTTGATTTTGTTAGCCAAATGCAACAATTGTACTTCACATATTTCGATTCCGGTCGGAATGTCTTTTTGTTTGAATGTCTGTTTGATGATGCGTTCGATAGATTTTATTTTGCGTACTTCGCTTTTGGCAATAATCACCATCGAAACACCACTTTTTCCTGCTCTCCCGGTTCGTCCACTACGGTGGGTGTAAGTTTCGATCTCGTCAGGCAATTGATAATTGATAACGTGTGTAATGTCATCTACATCGATACCTCGTGCGGCAACGTCTGTGGCTACAAGCATCTGAATCTGTTTGCCTCTGAAGGACTTCATAACCGTATCCCGCTGGCTTTGCGACAAATCACCGTGCAAGGCGGCCGCACTGTAACCGTCTTCTATCAACTTCTCGGCAACTTGCTGTGTGTCGCGTTTGGTACGGCAAAAAACCAATGAAAAAATATCCGGATTGACATCGGCCAATCTTTTTAGGGCAATATATCGGTCACGGCCTTGAATCACATAAAACTCATGTTCGATGTTCTTGGCTGAAGTGTTTTTGGAGCCGATGGTGATTTCGACCGGATTTTTCATAAACCGTTTGGCAATGGTCGAAACCTCTTGTGGCATAGTCGCTGAAAATAGCCAAGTATTTTTGTTCTCGGGGGTGAAAGACAAGATATTGGTGATGTCTTCATAAAATCCCATGTTGAGCATTTCATCTGCTTCATCTAAGATGCAGTAACGAATGTTTGAGATGTCAACCATCTTTCTGTTGATCATGTCCTGCATTCTGCCCGGTGTTGCAACAATGACATGTGCTCCACGACGCACTTGCGCTGCCTGATCGCTGATGCTGGCTCCTCCGTAGATGGCTACCGATTTGAACTCGGGTATGTGTTTCGCATATAGCTTGAGTTCATTGGCAATTTGCATACACAACTCCCGTGTGGGTGATAGGATTAATCCCTGAGTTTGTCTGTTGTTGAAATCTGTTTTTTGAATCAGCGGGAAACCGAATGCGGCTGTTTTCCCGGTACCTGTTTGCGCCAAAGCCACGATGTCCGTGTCGTCAGAAAGCAAAACGGGTATGGCTTTATCTTGAATTTCTGATGGTTTTTCGAATCCTAAATCTGCAACGGCTTTAAGCAAAGCCTCATTCAATCCCAATTCTTGGAATGTAGTCATAATAATAAAAAATTAGCTGCAAAGGTAATCTTTTGGAATGAAACCCATTGGTTTTCACTGAATATTTATAATACGGATTTACAGAATTCTGCGATTTTAACTAAAAATTACGTGGATTTGTCTGATAAGTCTATTCTTTTACTTGGTATTTTTTTGAAATGATAAAGAACTGAAAAAGCAACATCACGCAACCGATTGCAATCGAATTCACCAGGGCTTTGTTGTGAAAAAACGAGATGTCAGGTAAGGTAATGCTTGAAAAATAATTATTTGCAGCAGCAAACCACGGGGAGTTTTCAGTTGAGCCCAAATTGAAAGAATATAGCACCAAAATGCCAACAAAAAAAGCCAACATGAACCATCCCTTTTTGCTGATGATTGGCTGATAGACGTTCACTTGCTTGGCTGTAACTATTTTATCGAATACCTTGGCAGTAAAATCCGGTGATGGTGAGATTAAATCAATCTGTCGAATTTGATTTTCAATTAATACATCAACAGAACTCCAATCCTCAGGCTTATTTAACTTTTTCATATTGATTTATTTTAATCTGTTAGGCAAATATACTTTTAAAACAATCAGTCGGCTGACAATTGTTTTTCTTCGAGCATTGATTTCAGTTTGTTCCTGATTCTGTAAAGCTTCACTTTGGCGTTGTTTTTATTTATTCCGATAATGTTTGCAATTTCGTTCAGGCTCAGTTTGTCGTAATAAAACATTTTCACAAATGCGCTTTCTTCCGCGGGCAGGCTTTCTATGCACATCCTGACGATGTGTTCTTTCTGTTCTATTTCTCGGTATGCATCTACTCCTTTGTCGGACATATATCGAATGGATTTGTCATCTATACTGTCTGTCCGGTGCTTTGCGTTCTTCCGCATGTAATCCAAACAGGTTCGATAGGCTATCCGGTAGAGCCAACTCGAAAATTTTGAATCGCCCCGAAATTGTTTGAGCGACAAATACGTTTTTACAAATGCATCTTGGGCAACTTCATCAGCTTCTTCCTTGTTTCTCAACATACTGTAAGCCAACGTAAAAACCATATGCTGGTAGCGATTCACCAAAGAAGCATACGCACGTTGGTCTCCGGAAAGCGATTGGGTTACCATTTTGTTGTCATCGTGTTGAGAGGCCATGCAGTTCTTCAAAATGAATCCTTAAAATTATGTTTTTTTCGATTGTATGACGGCAAGGGAATATCAAAGGTTACAATTTTATCTGCTTATTAATTTTTGGTTTCAGGTTTCTATTTATTGTTCTCTCGTTTCTCATTTCTTGATTCAGGTTCATTATCTATTCGCTTTTGCTTATTGCCTATTTTTTTAAATCCGACTGTAACCTTTTTCAAAGAAGCCTGTCATACGTTCAGTATCAACTTAAAAATTTATTATCATGGAAGAAGTTTTAGTTCCCCTAATTGTATTCGGCACTTTGTTTGGCATACTCTATATGTACTTCACCACCCGAAACAAGGAGCGTTTAGCACTGATTGAAAAAGGAGCCGATGCACAGATTTTCTTTTCAGCCAAAAAAGGCAGTGGCGTACCCTTTTGGAAAGTATTCATTTTAAACTTTTCTTTCCTTTGCATCGGCATCGGGTTAGGTGTTTTTTTGGCCAACTTGTTTGTCAACAACCTTAACATGGAGGATGATGTAGCCTATCCGGCATCCATCTTTTTGTTCGCCGGTTTAGGATTGTTAAGCAGCTTTTTGCTTTCCAAAAAACTGCTGAATGGCAAGGAATAATTCAATTCTTCACCAAATAAAAAATCCGGTGGAGCCAAACTCCATCGGATTTTTTTATTCCATAAAACGTGTACTGCTATTTTTTTAACTTCTTTTGGCGTTCAGCTTCTTCCATCATGTTTCTCATTTTTTGTTGAAAAGCACCCATTTTTTTCGGGTTCTTTTTATTCTCCTGTATCTGTGCGTGTATCTTATTCTCATCCAAAATATAATATTTGATTACCAGCATAATCAAAATGGTAATCAAGTTGGAGATAAAGTAATACAAACTCAATCCACTGGCATAGTTGTTAAAGAAAAACAGCATCATAACCGGTGAAATATACATCATGATTTTCATCATTTTTGCCATGTCGGGCATCCCTTCTTGTTGGGGTTGCTGCGGCATTTGTTGTCCGGTAGTCATTTGCATATAGAAGAAAATAGCAACAGATGCCAAAATCGGGAACAAACTCACATGGTCACCATAAAACGGCACGTGGAAAGGGAGCTTGGCAATGGTATCGTATGATGAAAGATCGTCTGCCCATAAAAAACTTTTTTGCCGGAGTTCAAATGCCGACGGGAAAAAGCTGAACAGGGCATAGAATACCGGAATCTGCAACAGAGCCGGAATACAGCCTGCCATCGGGTTTACACCGGCTTTGGAATACAGTGCCATTGTTTCTTGCTGGCGTTTCATCGGTTCTTTTTTGAATTTCTCGTTGATTTCGGTAATCTCCGGACGCAATACTTTCATCTTCGCTTGGGATAAATAAGATTTGTAAGTCACCGGCGACATGACGATTCGCACCACGATGGTCATGATGATGATGGCTAATCCATGCGGAAAGAAATCACTCAAAAAATTGAAAAAAGGGATAAACACATAACGGTTAATCCAACCGAAAATCCCCCAACCTAATGGGATGATTTCATCTAAGTTGCGATTGTATTTGTCGAGTACTTTATAATCGGATGGTCCGAAATACAAATCCATGTTGTAGTTCAAATTCCCATCGCGGAGTTTGAGTGGAATGGTAGCCGTAAATTGTTTGGTAAAAACTGTGTCAATTTCTTCATCAACCACCAAATTTTCAGACTTCAATTTTGCAGACTCAAAGGCTTGATTGGTAAGCAATACGGTCGTGAAAAAATGTTGTTTAAAGGCTATCCAAGTTACGTTTTTGGAAGTGTCTTCGGCCAATGTTTTCTGCGCGTTGAGGTAGTCGTCTTTTCCGCCTTCATACTCGAAAACCATTTCTGAATAGCGGTTTTCGTAAGATACGCTTTTGGCATATCGGTAAGATTTGAGCTTCCAAAGGAGTTCGGGGTTTTGCGTACTATTCAGGTTTTTCTCAAGTCCCTGCGAGCGCACAGTAAGCCCCATCATGTAGTCGCCCGGCTTTAACTCATATCGATATTCAAGATATTGATTGTCAGAAACTTTCAGCTTCATTGACAAGATTTGATTTTCCCCGCTGTGGGAAAGTTCCGGTTCAAAAACCAATTCTTTCGTATGGAGCACACGGTTGTCGTAAGTCGAAAAGGTCAAATCAAAATCTGCATTGTCATCTTTGATGAGGTAAACAGGTTTTTGATCAATGGAATGAAACTTTTTGAGCCGGGCTTCCACCACTTTTCCGCCGCGGTTGCTGATTCTAATAAAAACCAAGTTGTTTTCGATGACTGTCGTCTCATCGGGGTTGGAAACCAAGGCAGCTCCATACCCGAAAGCACCGTATTTTCCTTGAAAGTCAAAGGTTTTGACAGAATCATTTGCAAGCTCGCGCTTTTCAATAGACGTTGTTTTTTTGACTTGTTCGACCTGAGTGGGTTCTTCTGATTGCAACTCTCCCGGCTTGGGTTGGTTTTGATAAATCATCCACATCAAGATTCCGCCTATCAACAAAAAACCAATCAATGAATTGGGATCAAACTTTTTTTCTTCCATGTTATATTTTGCTAAATGCTCAGTTGCGATTCACTTTTTTTCTTCTGACAATCGAGTGTGGCTTTTACAAAAGACACAAACAGCGGATGCGGATGTGTGACCGTACTTTTGTATTCGGGATGATATTGTACCCCGATAAACCACGGATGGCCTTTGATTTCAATCACTTCGACCAATCCTTTTTCGGGATTGATACCCGATGCAATCATGCCGTTGGCTTCAAATTGTGCCAAATATTGGTTGTTAAATTCATAGCGGTGGCGATGTCGTTCGGCTATTTCATCTTGTTGATAGATGCTATACACCAAGCTGTCTTTTTTCAATTGGCAACGCCACGCACCCAGCCGCATAGTCCCACCCATTTCGGTGATGTCTTTTTGGTTTTCCATCAAGTTGATGACCGGGTAAGGAGTGTTCGGATTCACTTCAACCGTGTTGGCATCTTCCATGTCCAAAACATCTCGCGCAAATTCGATGACGGCCATTTGCATACCCAAACAGATACCAAAGTAAGGGATTTTATGTGTCCTTGCTATTTGAGCAGCTTTTATTTTTCCTTCAATACCTCTTTCACCAAACCCGGGTGCGACGAGAATCCCATCAAAATGGGATATTTTGTCGAACACGTTTTCTGCGGTAAGTATTTCCGAAGAAATAGAGGTTACTTCCACCCGGACTTCATTTGCTGCCCCGGAATGTATAAAGGCTTCTAAAATAGACTTATAGGAATCTTGCAATTCAACGTATTTACCGATAAGCGCAATCTTGACTGTGTTTTTCGGGTTTTCATGTCGTTGCAAAAAGGCTTTCCATTGGCTCATTTCGGGCACTTTGTAATCGACAAGATTCAATTTTTTTAAAGCCACTACGTCCAAACCTTCCTCGAGCATGAGCATAGGTACTTCGTAAATAGTCTTGCAATCAATCGATTGGATGACAGCTTCACGCCTCACGTTGCAAAACAAGGCCAATTTGTCACGGATTTCATTAGATATCTCCCGCTCCGTCCGGCAGACCAAAATATCGGCTTTTATTCCGCTTTCCATCAGGGTTTTGACAGAATGTTGGGTCGGTTTAGTTTTGAGTTCGCCTGCAGCCGAAAGATAGGGTATGAGCGTCAGGTGAATAACGATTCCGTTGCCATCGCCAAGCTCCCAAAGCAACTGGCGGACAGCCTCAATGTAGGGCAATGATTCGATATCGCCAACTGTACCGCCAATTTCGGTAATCACAATATCATACTTGCCGGTATTGCCCAAAAGCTGGATGCGTTCTTTGATTTCGTTGGTGATGTGTGGGACAACTTGCACCGTTTTGCCGAGAAAATCGCCTCTGCGCTCTTTTTCGATGACACTTTGGTAGATTCTGCCCGTGGTGACGTTGTTTGCCTGCGAAGTGTTTTGGCTTAAAAAACGTTCGTAATGACCCAAATCTAAATCGGTTTCGGCACCGTCATCGGTCACATAGCATTCTCCGTGCTCATACGGATTGAGTGTTCCCGGATCGACATTGATGTATGGGTCTAATTTTTGAATGGTCACACGGTAGCCTCTGGCTTGCAACAATTTAGCAAGAGATGCAGCTATAATTCCTTTTCCAAGAGAAGATGTAACACCGCCTGTGACAAAAATATATTTAGTAGAACTCATGAAAACTGAAAATAGCTGTTAGACGACGGCAAAAGTACAAATTTGAAATGAGCCTGCCAATCGGTTTTTGAAAACAATTTTTAAGAAAAGAAACCCTTGTGATTCAATAAAATTATTGACCCGAAATAACACCTTACATCGTCACGCTTAGTCATTCTTTTTAATTTCAATGCTGTTTCTAAACGTCATTTATTTCAATAATCATTTATTTGGCTAAAGCCGATTGAAGCCAAATGTTTCACAAACCCTATAATTGAAAGGACTAAAACTTTTAGAATAATTTCTATCGGGCAATGATGAAAAGAAACTGTTTATTTCCAATGAAAAGCCACTTGTTTTTCGATGTCGGGATGCAGGCTGTATATTACCGGACAGTTCTTGGCTGCATTTTCGAGTATGTGGCGGTTTTTTTCATTTACCGGATGTGGAAACTCAAAATCGATGATGATTTTGGAAATTCGGCGCGGATCGGCTGCCATAATCTTGGTGACTTTGGCGGTTGCTCCTTCCAAATTGACCTCCATGCCACGTGCTTTGATGCCCATGATGGTAAACATACAAGACGCCAAAGCGGTGGCAACGGTATCAGTTGGCGAAAATGCTTCTGCTTTTCCATTGTTGTCTAAAGGTGCATCGGTAATAAACTCGTTTCCGGAATTAAGGTGGATGCAGCGTGTCCGCAACTCACCTTCGTAGGTTACTTTTGAGGTCATTATTTTGCTTCTATTAGGTTATTGCTTTCGTATTTTAGGATGTAAAATGATTTGTTCAAATAGCCACCATTTTCTTTTTTGTCATATCCAAACCTATTTTCAAGATATTCGGCCGGGAGTGATTCATCAATCTTTTGGTTCTTATCTTTCGCGGTTGCTATTCGCATGAGTACATCAAAAGTCAGGTCAAAACCGCGAACGGCATATTTTCCCGGCATGATGCCGTATTCTTTGATATATCGATTGACAAATGGATTGAACAAATTTGTGTCTAAGGGTTTTTCTACAGATGGAAACATAAAATGGAGTCTTGCCAATTGTTTACTGGAAACCTCTTCTCCTTCAAAATACCGATTTCGTTCGGTGGTCATCAAGGTGATTGTGTAGGTTTCAGATATTTGGCTGAGTTTGGGGATTAAAGTTGTCAGCAAAGTGACGTTTTCAGAAACCACCACGACCCAATTTGGTTTATCAACCGAAAGTGCCGCAATGACCAAAGACTGCTTGACAATGCCTGTGGTATCGGAAACGAGCATAGCTGCCTCTGGAAAAAATGCTTTCACACGGATTGCCACTCCTCTGAATTTTCGATCGGCTACCACAACGATATTTTCATTTTTGTGTTTATTCTTCATGAAATTTAGCATGCCTTCTTCCAAAACTTCCTGCGTTGGCAAACTCTGAAAACAGTTTTGATACAATCTGATTTCGCGATTGGTCAGCGGTGAAAACATTTTTACATTGCTGTCTTTGAGCAACTCTCCTGCCCGCTCGAAATTTTTCTGATACAACGGCCCGATGATAGCATCTGCTTTGTCCAGCCGATTGGATCGGATGATTTGCGATACTTTGGCTTGGTTGTTTTCGGTGTCGAATGTGTTGGTATCTATCTCTATCCCAAAGGTTTTTGCTGAGTCGATGGCAATCAAAACCCCGGAGTAAAAATCGGTAACCACGTCGAGATTTCGGTCTTTTTTAAATTGTCTTTTAAAATTCAACAGCGTGTCGGCTTGCAATTCTTTGAGCCCGAATGGCAGCATGACTGCCAATTTTATTTCATCACCTGAAAAGGATTGATTCGCAAGATTAACAAAATCTTGCCGATTGGCATTTTCTGATATTGATGTCTTTGCGGGAATTTTGAGAATCATGCCTGCTTTCAAACCATTTTTGAGCTCGGGATTGAGGCGGATAAGTTCACCCTCGTTCACATCGAATGTTTTGGTTAGGCTAAAAATGGTTTCCTTGGGATTGACCGTGTAGAACTCAAAATTATCAAAATCTTTGGCATCCTGTTTCACTTCCGGGTTTGACACCTTCAGCACTTGCCCGATACTCAATGTTTCTCCCATTTCAGGGTTGAGGTTTTCCAATTCAGGCAATGTCATTCCATGCAAATAAGCGATGCGCCATTTGGTGTCTTTTGGTTTGACGGTATAGGCCAAAACTTGTGAAGTTTTTAATTCAGTTTGATCGGCATACTGAACCGGTATCAACAAAATTTGTCTGGTGTTCAACTCTTTTGAATACAAAACAGGGTTGTTCTTTTTGATATCTTCGACCGAAATACCTAATTTTTGGCCGATGCCAAACAGGGTTTCTTTCCTACCGACTTTGTAAGTATCATAGAGCGTTACGGCTTTCGGAACCACTTTAGAAACACGGATTACTTCGCCCGGATTGACCCCGTTTTTGAGATGCGGATTGAGTTGAATCAGCTCAAAGGGTGTCATGCTATAGGCTCTTGCTATCTCTTTAATCGATTCTTTGTCTTTAAAAGCGTGGGTTTGTGCCAAAACCCCAAAACTTAGTGAGGCCAACAAAAAAACAAGACAAAATTTAAAATGTTGTTTCATATTTATTCCCATTCGATGGTGGATGGTGGTTTTGAACTGATGTCATAAACCACTCTGTTTACACCTTTTACTTTATTAATAATATCATTCGACACTTTCATTAAAAACTCGTAGGGTAAATGTACCCAATCCGCGGTCATCCCGTCAGTAGAAGAAACCGCGCGCAAGGCAACTACTTTTTCATAGGTGCGCTCATCGCCCATTACCCCTACACTGTTTACCGGCAGCAAAATCACGCCGGCTTGCCATACTTCATCATACAAATTCCAACTGCGAAGCCCTTCGATAAAAATATCATCTACCTCTTGCAACAACCGTACCTTCTCTTCGGTAACATCACCCAAAATACGAATCGCCAAGCCCGGACCGGGGAACGGATGCCGCCCCAACAAATCGGGGTGGATACCCAAAGCTTTGCCCACGCGGCGCACTTCATCTTTGAACAACATACGCAAGGGTTCGACAATTTTCAATTTCATGAAATCGGGCAAACCGCCCACATTGTGATGCGACTTGATGGTGGCAGACGGTCCGCCGTTTACGGAAATTGACTCGATTACATCCGGGTAAATCGTGCCTTGCGCCAACCAATCGACTCCTTCAATGGTATGCGCTTCATCGTCAAACACTTCTATAAACGTTTTGCCAATGGCTTTTCGTTTGTCTTCGGGATCATTTTTTCCTGCAAGTGCTTCATAAAACCGTTTCGATGCATCTACCCCTTTGACGTTGAGCCCCATGCCTTCATATTGACGAAGCACTTTTTCAAATTCGTTTTTACGGAGCAAACCGTTGTTTACAAAAATGCAATACAACTGTTTGCCGATGGCTTTGTGCAGCAACACGGCAGCGACAGTGGAATCAACGCCGCCGGAAAGCCCCAAAACAACTTTTCCTTTACCTACTTTTTCTTGCAATTCGTGAACTGTCAAGTCAACGAAAGAATCGGGAGTCCAAGTTTGCGCAACTTGGGCAATGTTGACCAAAAAGTTTTCGAGCAGTTTTTTCCCGTCGGTAGAGTGATACACCTCGGGGTGGAATTGGATGCCATAGGTGGCTTCGTCTTTGAGTTTGAAGGCAACATTGGCAACATCATGCGAAGAAGCTAACAAAATCGCACCTTCCGGTAAGCGGATGATACTGTCGCCGTGGCTCATCCAAACCTGTGATCCGGCTTCGATGCCCTCAAAAAGCGGCTCGTTCGTAGTAACCGTTGAAAGCCGAGCTCTTCCGTATTCGCGGGTGGCGGAAGCTTCGACCAAACCACCACTGAAATGTGCAAGATATTGCGCGCCGTAGCAGACTGCCAAAACTGGCTTGTGTTTCCGGATTTGCGACAAATCGGGGTGTGGCGCATCTTCCCCACGCACAGAAAACGGGCTGCCGGAAAGGATGACCGCTTTGAATTCGGAGAGGTTTTGCGGAAGTTTGTTAAACGGATGTATTTCGCAGTAAATGTTGAGTTCGCGGACTCGGCGGGCAATCAGTTGGGTGTATTGCGAACCAAAATCGAGAATGAGTACGTTGTTTTGCATGTGCAAAAGTAATGTTATTGTTGTAAAGTTGAAAATTGAAAATTGGAAAATTGGCTTCGGCTACCAATGATGCTCTACTCAAAAAAGAACACTATTGAAATCTGTCTTTTGCAACTTCAATCAACTTGTTCATAGCTTCATTCCATGCCTGAGTGCTGTATAAATCCTGATGTAATTTTGCTGATTCTGGCTTTTCTTTCAAATAATTGAGAATCGCTTGTTCCCATGCTTCCTCAAAATGCGGATTTTCTATCAATGTGCCATATTTCCCGTAAGCCAACACTTCCGGGACACCGCCCAAGGCCGAAGCAATCGGGTAACAACCACAATGGAGGGCTTCGATAAGGCTCATGCCAAAACCTTCGTGACAAAGCGTTGGGAACAGGTAGCAGTCGGAGGTTTGATAGTATTCGGGTAATTTATCATTGGAGATTTTTCCAAAAAACCGCGTGCACGGAACATTAGTTACGCGTTTTGCGCCTACAACCCATAATTCAATATCATCTCTGTCTTTAACCATTTTTTTCCAAACAGACAATATAAAATCAAGCCCTTTTTTGGGTCGATCTTGTGAGCACCAAACAAAAACTATCTTGTTGGTAACATTCCTTTTTTCTTTTAGCGCTACTTTTTCGCTTTGCGAAAGCGAAAAAAACTTTTGTGTATCAATCCCGTTGTGCATTACCGAAAAACGGCAAGGTAAGACGGTGTAATAATCGCGGTGTGCTTTGTACGAATCGTGAGTAAGCAAAACCATTTCGTCTATGGTTTCGTAAAATATCCGGCTTTGAAAATTGCCGTAGAAAGGTGCGAAACCGTGGTAGAAAAATTGGAGATAGCAGTCTTGCCGAAGGTTGTTTTTTGTCAAAAAAGCTTGTATATGTGGTACAATACCGAAGTTGTCCACCACCTGAATGACGTATTTTTCTCCTCGTTTTATGGTTTTTCCAAAAGCATTTATATAACCGATGTAAGGGTTTTTTAAACGTTTTTGCTGTAATTTGTCTATCCATCGTTTTTGAACATAGGTATAAGAAACGTTTTCAAACGGCTGTTGCGGTTTTTCGCAAATGACAAGGTCAATCTTGTGCAAATCTTGCGTCAGGTAGTTTTTGTAAAGTGTGGACCAACTGCCTACCTGATGATAGGGCAAAGGATGCTGGCTGATGAGAATGACTTTGGGCATTGGTTTGTTATAAGTGCTTAGTTTTTAGTGTTAAGTCAAAAAGCTAAAAGGCATAAGAGTTATTTGTTCACTCAAAAATTATTTAAAATTCAAAAATAAACACTAAACACTTAAAACCTTTTATTCCTGTCCCAACCAAGCTTTTTTGATTTTTACTCTGAAATCGCCTGCCGGTAAATCTTCGTCTTTCAAAACCGTAACTTCGATGGTTGGAATGACTATTTTGCTGTTTAAAGTAATTTCTTTTCCCTCTCGGACTACTTCCAATGTTATGTCATCACCCGCTTTCCAAGATCTGGAAACTTCAACCAAATCATACACATTGGCAATATTATAAACTGTTCCATTAATGGTTTTAATCACATCTCCGGCTTCTATCCCCCAAGCTTTGAGCCCGCTGTTTTCAGTAGCATAAGACACAAAAAACAGAGATTGATCAGCCTGATTAACCGTAATATAGGGCACATTCCCATCAATAAAAAATCCGCCTTCTTTTTCAATATTGGCAAAAGTTACACCAACCTTATCAAAAATTTCAGCATAGGGGATTGTCTTAACACCGGCTACATAATTATTTAAAAAATCGCCTACTTCGGGATAGCCCAAAGCGACAATTTCACCAAAGAGCGCATCGTCTTTAAAAGGCTTGTTAGTGCCGTATTTAGCTGAAAGCTTTTTCAACAAATCCAAAATCCCTTCTTTGCCTTCTGTTTTTTCGCGAATGATGATGTCGATTGACATGCCGATGATGGCTCCTTTCTCATAGACATTTTGGTAATTCTCTTTGTAAGGTTCGATCAAAATATTCTTGCTCATCTCGGTGAAAGAAATTGAATCATTGAAATTAAGAGAATTATAAAGCTTATCCATCATCCGGTTGTAGAAGTCATCTTGATTGATAAGCCCTTCCCTAACTTGAAACAGATTGGCAAAATATTCGGTTACCCCTTCATACATCCAAAGATGCTGAGACATTTTTGGGTGGTTAAAGTCGAAAAATTGAATCTCTCCCGAATGAACGGAAAGCGGGGTAAGTGTATGGAAAAACTCGTGCGAAACCACATCTACCATGTCCTGAACAAGCCTGTCTGTTTCGGTTTCTTCAGGCAATACAACCATCGTGGCGTTATGGTGTTCGAGTGCGCCGTATCCCTGCGCATCAGTTTCGTTTGATTCGGATAAATAAAGTATGATGCTGTATATTTTGGTAGAATTGATGTCGCCCAGAAACTTTTTCTGTGCTCGCATCATTTTTTCCATCGGAGCTCTGAGTTCCTCCGCGCTGTGTATTTTATTTTTTGAATAGACGCTCAATTCGACCTTGATGTCATTCAAGTTGAATGAAAGTGTATCGGGAGAAGCGTATTGGATAGGATTATCAGTAACGGTAAAATATCGGTCGAGTTTAAACAAATCGGTTTCCGGGCTATTGTCTGAATCTTCCAAAGCCGTACTTCCGTACAACTCTGTCGGGTGGGTGATGGTGAGGTCGTAAGGCGTTTCGCTCAATCCCTCAAAATAGCCCACAAAGCCAAATAAGTTTAAAACAAAGTTTTGCCCGGCAAGAATGTTAGTACCACCCGGCGAAAAAATATCATGTGTCCCTTCTATGTCGTAAGTATCATTGACTAAATAGGTAATTTTCACCAAAGATTTTGCTTTCTCAATCTTCCAGGTGTTGTCATCCGATTTGGTAACCGGCAGCAAATTTCCCTTCTTGTCATGGGCTCGAAACGTATCGATATACTTTCCGAAATCGTAGATAGCATAAGTGCCGGGAACAATTTTAGGAATCATGTAGTTGATGGTTTCGGTTTTGATTTTATCAACATTTACCGTCACGGAAACCTTATCATCCAAGACGTTTTTCAAATCAATTGAAACTTGTATATTTTTAACTTGCGCCCAAACAGAAAGGCTTATAAACAAGCCCGAAACAAAAAAACAGCGACTGAGAATTGTGTGAAAATTCATGGAATGAGATTTTAGAAGCGCAAATGTATGTAATAATTGAATAGTTAGGAAACCTGAGAAATATATAGATAAACTTTAGTTTAGCCACAATCCTTTTTAGAAGAATACAAGACTGACAGAAAAAACCTAAGTTTCCCGTTGTCTCTATCTATCCAAATAATATTCGTGGTTCATTTGCGCAACCGTGCAGTTCCAATTGAGTTCTGTTCTGATTTTGGTTTTAAATGCTTGGCTTTGGTGTGGTTCGCCGTGGTTGATGAAAGTTAATTCGGGTGGCTTCTTGAAATGCCTCAACCAATCCATCAATTCGTTTTGATCTGCATGGCCGGAAAAGGCATTGATTTTGAATATCTCCGCTTTTATTTTGTGGTACTCGCCAAAAAATTTCAATTCAGTATCTCCGGAGAGTAAAGCTTTTCCTCTGGTGCCTTCCGCTTGATAGCCAACAATCAACACGCTGTTTTTTGGATCCGAAATATATTTGTTAAAATAATGTAAAATCCGCCCACCGGTAATCATCCCGCTTCCGGCCAAAACAATTTTAGGGGCATCGTCGTTTACGATTGCTTTTGAAGCTTCCACTTCACTGATAAGTTCAACCGTTGACAACATACTTTCAATATCATCGCGGGAAAGTCGATGATCTTCGGGGTAAGAAAAATAAACTTGTGTCGCATTTACACCCATCGGGCTGTCTAAATAAATGGGGTTTTTTGGGAGAAGGCCGTTTCGTTTGAGAATACTCAATAAATAGATAATTTCCTGCGCCCGTTCGACTGAAAACGTAGGGATCATCAATACACCTCCTTTTTTGTGTGTATGCTCGATGTGCTTTAATAATTCATGCTGAATGGAAACCGACTCGTGCAACCGGTTGCCATAGGTCGATTCAACAACCAAATAATCTGCCTGCTCGATGTATTTATACGGATTCAGAATAATGGGGGTGCTTCTTCCGATGTCGCCTGAAAAAACAATGGTTTTGCCGTTCACTTTCAACAAGACAAAAACGCTACCCAAAATATGTCCGCTGTTGAGAAACTTGAATTGAATCTCATCATCTAACGCATGCCATTGTGCTGTTTCAAATGTTTCAAAATGCGAAAACACAGCTTCCGCATCCTTGACTTCATAGAGCGGCTTAGCCGGACTGTGTTTGGTGTAATTATGCAAATTGGCTCTTCGGGCATCTTCTTCCTGAATTTTGGCGCTGTCCAACAAAATAATTTTCGTTAAATCTTTGGTAGCCGGCGTGCAGTAAATTTTTCCGGGAAAACCATTTTTGACCAAAACGGGCAGGTATCCGCAGTGGTCTAGATGGGCATGGGTGAGGAAGACTGCATCCAATTCGTTGATGTCTATCGACAAAGCATCCCGATTTTTAAGCCGCAGTTCTTTTATGCCTTGAAATAAACCACAGTCTATCAGTATTTTCTTTCGATCCGTTTCCAATAAAATCTTAGATCCGGTAACCGTACCGGCTCCACCAAAAAATGTGAGTTTCATCTTTTTCCTTTTTAAATTTCACTTTAAAAAAACCTACTTATGCAATTTAAAATTAAGAAATTAGATCCGTTTTCAATCTAAATTAAATCAATTTTTTTAATCCTTGTAATCACAAGTCTTATGAAATATATTGCATAGAACGGGCTTGCTTATTCCATGACTAACTTTACTATTGAAATTTTGCACAGATATGACTAAGAAAAATTCCTCAAGCACGGAATATTGACGGGAAAGTAATCAATTTTGGCTAAAGCCAACACCAATTTATCAATTGCAGTTGCTTTTATGCAACTTATGTCGGCAACAATAGAACAATTGGCTTCAGCCAAATAAAAGATAAACCCTCTACCGTTTGTTATTTGTAATTTGCTGTTTGTAATTTTGCACTCAGTTTATTTACAACCCGATACGCGTCATAATCGGAAAATGGTCTGAATATTTTTGGCTGAAACACTCAAAGTTTTGAATGTCGAAATGATTATCTACTAAAACAAAATCGATGCGAAGAGGGAAAAATTTAAGGTTATAAGTCTGTCCGAAGCCCGTTCCAGCATCTAAAAATGCATCTTTCAAACCTTCGCCTTTCAAGGTTTTATACAAATAAGAAAAAGCGGTGTTGTTAAAATCACCTGCGATAATGTTTCGGTAAGGCGATTTTTTCTTATGCGCCAACAATATTTCTAATTGTTTCTGTTGCTTGACAAAAGCTTTTCCGATTCGGTTGGTCATCAGTTCGTAATTTTTATCGTTGAAGTCATTTACTTCATTTGAAATTTTAAGTGACTGAAAATGAATATTATAAACTCTTACTGTATCCTTATTAATCAATAAATCAACAAAAATTGCATTGTTGGAAGTATCCGGAAAATCCAAGGAACCACTTTTTAAAATAGGATATTTTGAGAAAATCGCTAACCCTGATTTTGATTTTTGGCCGCGAAGTTTTTCCAATTTATAAGGATAATTTACAATTAAGGAATTGCCATTGGTGTGAAAATCCTGAAAGCACAACACATCGGGGTTGGCGGTTTTCACAAAAGCACCAATTTTTTCGCCTATAAAATCATCTGAAATCCATTTATAAAGGTTAAATGAACGCACATTGTAACTCATTAGTGAAAATCCGGTTTCTGTATTTTCTATTTTTTGTCCAGAAAACTTATAGAGTGATGTTAGTTTTTGGAATCCGAATAGCAACACCAAGGCTGAGAGTAAAAAAGCTCTTTTCATGAAGAATATCCAATAGAAAAGCAAAATTACATTGATGATTAAAAGTACGGGTACTGAAAGACTTAGTACAGACAGCAAGGGAAACGATCGTGGAGGTACAAATGGCAAAGCATACGAAGTGAATAACAACAAGGCAAAAACCGAATTAGAAATAAAAACGATGCGATGGAGAAGGTTCATGCCTTTCATATTTGTAAAGTTTAATTTTTAGCGAACATATATGTTTCCGCATTTTTATTTGTAGGCGTTTGCTTACACAAACTTGTTGTTAATGAGGATTTCATAAAGCAAATTTAGGTAAACTCTTTTGATGAAACACCATGATGAATAGTTATGAAATTGAGTTTTTGAAATAGATGGCTGTTTAAATAAAAAGAAAAACAGCACTGTAAATGAATCGGCACTTTTCCTAAAATATTGCCGATAAATAGTAAATTTGCATTTCTTATAAAAATTATGGCTGACGCACACGATTCTATTGTAGTTTTTGGAGCCGGAGAGCACAATCTGAAGAACATCGATGTAAGTATTCCTCGGGAAAAACTGGTGGTCATCACCGGTCTTTCGGGAAGCGGAAAATCGTCTTTGGCTTTTGACACACTTTATGCTGAAGGCCAACGCCGTTACATCGAAACTTTTTCTTCCTATGCCCGTCAATTTTTAGGGAATTTGGAACGTCCGGTGGTGGATTCTATCGAAGGATTGTCGCCCGTGATTGCCATTGAGCAAAAAACTACCAACAAAAACCCGCGATCGACTGTCGGAACCATTACCGAAATTTACGATTTTCTTCGCTTGCTTTTTGCCCGTGCCTCCGATGCTTACAGTTATGAAACCGGCGATAAAATGGTCAGCTATACGGATGAGCAAATTCAAAATCTGATTCGCAAAGATTTTATAGACAAGCGCGTCAACATACTCGCACCGGTTGTCCGATCGCGCAAAGGGCATTATCGCGAATTGCTTGAACAAATCGCCAAACAAGGTTTTGTTAAAGTTCGGATAGATGGCGAATTGAAAGATATTGTTCGTGGGATGAAAGTAGATAGGTACAAAACCCACGATATCGAAATTGTTGTCGATCGGATGCTTATCACCGACACGGAAGAAAGTGCAAAACGCTTGTGTGAATCTATACAAACTGCCATGCATTATGGCAACAATATCCTGATGTTGATGGAACACGAATCGCAAACCGTTCGCTTTTTCAGCCGCGATTTGATGTGCCCAACATCCGGTATTTCTTATCCCGAGCCGGAGCCCAATACTTTTTCTTTCAACTCGCCCAAAGGAGCCTGCCCGAATTGCAACGGTTTGGGCAATATCAATGAAGTTAATTTGGATAAGATTTTTCCGGATAAAAAGAAATCCATCAAAGGAGGTGGGGTCGACCCTATTGGCGAATACAAAACCACTTGGATTTTTAAACAACTCGAACTCATCGTCGAACGTTATGGATTTAAATTAACCACACCCATCGCAGAAATACCTGAAGAAGCCATACAAGTTATTCTCTATGGTGCCAACGAACGTTTTTCAATCGAATCGAAAGTGTTGGGAATCACCCGAAATTATAAAATCGATTTTGAAGGAATCGTCAATTTTATCAAATCGCAATCCGAAAACAGCCAATCTGCTTCCATAACGCGTTGGGCGAACGAATACATGGACACGATAGTCTGTCCGGAATGTCAAGGAAGCCGTTTGAGAAAGGAAGCACTATATTTTAAAATCGGCGATTGTAACATCGCTAATCTCACCCAAAAAGATGTTGCCGAACTCAGCAAATGGTTTGCAGGCATCTCGACCTATTTTACCCCCAATAAATGGAAAATAGCAGAGGAAATCATCAAAGAAATCAGCACGCGTTTATCTTTTCTCAACGATGTCGGTTTGGGATATCTTTCTTTAGACCGGGGTACCAAAACCCTTTCGGGAGGCGAGTCGCAACGCATCCGTTTGGCTACACAAATAGGATCGCAATTGGTCGGTGTTTTGTATATTTTAGACGAACCCAGCATCGGGTTGCACCAACGCGACAATCATAAATTGATAGAAGCTCTCCAGAAATTAAGAGATTTAGGCAATTCGGTCATTGTGGTTGAACATGACAGAGACATGATGGAAAGTGCCGATTACATCATCGATATGGGACCGGGTGCAGGCAAACACGGTGGTGAGATTATCAGCCAAGGGACACCCGAAGAAATCAAAAAAAGCAATACGGCCACCGCCGATTATTTGAGCGGAAAACAAAAGATAGAAATACCGGCAAGCCGTAGAGAAGGAAACGGCAAAAAATTAGTTTTGAAAGGAGCTTCAGGCAACAACCTCAAAAATGTAAATGCCATCTTTCCGCTCGGCTGCATGATTGGTATAACCGGTGTTTCGGGCAGCGGAAAATCAACACTCATCAACGAGACACTCTACCCGATTCTGAACGCGCATATTTACAATGCTGTCAAAAAACCATTGCCTTTCAAATCGATAGAAGGTTTGCAATACATCGATAAAGTGATCGACATCAACCAAGAGCCCATCGGTCGGACACCGAGATCCAATCCGGCGACCTACACTGGTGTTTTTTCCGAAATCAGAAACCTTTTTGCCAAGACCTCCGAAGCACTCATCCGGGGATACAAACCGGGGCGTTTTAGTTTTAATGTCTCCGGCGGACGATGCGAAACCTGTCAGGGTGGTGGGATGCGTGTCATCGAAATGAATTTTCTGCCCGATGTGTATGTGACTTGTGAAACTTGTCAAGGGAAAAGATTCAATCGCGAAACCCTCGAAGTACGCTACAAAGGAAAATCGATCTCAGATGTTTTGGACATGACCATCGATGAATCGGTGGAATTTTTTGAGGCTTTTCCGAAAATTCACCAAAAACTCATTACCATCAAAAATGTCGGATTGGGCTATATCACGCTCGGTCAACAAAGCACAACTTTGTCCGGTGGCGAGGCACAACGCATCAAACTCGCGACCGAGTTATCAAAACGCGATACGGGAAATACTTTTTATATTCTGGATGAACCCACGACAGGGCTACATTTTGACGATATCAGGCTGTTGATGAAAGTACTCAATCAATTGGTTGACAAAGGAAATACAGTCTTGATTATCGAACACAATTTGGATGTCATCAAAACAGTCGATTACCTCCTCGATTTGGGGCTTGAAGGCGGGAGAAATGGCGGAAAAATATTGTGTTGCGGCACACCCGAAGAAGTTGTCAAAAACAAGAAAAGCCACACCGCGCGGTTTTTGAAAAAAGAATTGAATTTATTAACGATTGAAAATTGAAAATTAATTGGTAGTCATAGGTTTTTGTAACCAGAAACCAGCAACTAAAAACATAAATTATGAGAAAAGATTATACCCGCAGATGGAACGAGATAAAAACCAATGATTCTTGGGCGATATTCAAAATCATGGGGGAATTCGTAAATGGATTTGAAAAAATGAGTCAGATAGGGCCTTGCGTGACTGTTTTCGGTTCGGCACGCATCAAACCTGGAGATAAATATTATGAACTTACAGTTCGCATCGCCCAGAAAATCGTGGAATCGGGCTACGGAATTATCACCGGAGGAGGGCCGGGCATCATGGAAGCAGGTAACAAAGGTGCACATTTGGGCAGTGGTACTTCAGTAGGACTTAACATCGACTTGCCATTTGAGCAACATGACAACCCTTTTATAGACCGTGACAAAAGTTTAAATTTTGATTACTTCTTTGTCCGTAAAGTGATGTTTGTTAAATATTCACAAGGGTTTGTGGTCATGCCGGGCGGATTTGGCACTTTAGACGAATTGTTTGAAGCCATCACGCTGATCCAAACCAAAAAGATTGAGAAATTTCCGATAATCTTGGTAGGAACCGAATTTTGGTCTGGTTTGATGGATTGGATAAAAAGCACAATTTTGGAAAAATTCAACAACATTAATGCGGTCGATTTGGAACTGATTCACTTGGTTGACACGGAAGTTGAAGTGGTTGAAATCATCGATTCATTCTACAATAAATTTGAATTGAGCCCGAATTTTTAAGTAAATCTTTTGCAGTTGTAAATGGATGTGTTTTTTTACCGAAACCAATCCATTCAATAATTTTGCAGTAGTTGCTTTTAAAGTAATGGATATTTAATCATGCGAATCAAGGGTTAAAAAATTAGATATATAAACGCTGCTGCAATTTTACCAAAGAGATGAATCAGCAAGCCTTTGCTTGATCTTACTTTACTTGCTTTTTGAATATTTGTTTTTTCAATAAGCCAATTAAAGAAAGACTCGATGGGCTGTCTAACTCTTGATACTGCTGTTGAGCACAGGTCATTGGATGCTTTGTCACGATTTCTATTCTCTTGACATTCACCTCTGACGGCTTTAACGGGTGTCATCATCACGGTGTTGTTATCTTTTACAAGCCCGGAAAAGTATTCTTGATCATGATAGATTTTGTCGCCAAAAAAACGGCTGTTTTCTTTGTTTGCCCAAGCTTCTTTAAAAACAACCAAATCATTTGTAGAAGCCGGGGTAAGTAATATTTCCTCGGGAAAAGGAATAGCTCCGTCTCTCCTAAAAGCTAATGCGTGAAGTTTAACACCAAAATAATACATATTTTTTGTGGAGCAATATCCTTTGTCGGCCAAGTCTTTGGCTATTTTCCCCTTTCGTTTTCCGGAGCAAGTAATTATCGGCATTGAATCTAACAGGCTTTGGTCTGGGCGACAATCTTTTGGGAAATATTCCGCAAACAAGCTGGTTGACAAACCCCCGAAAGCCTCAGATAAATTATTGATACGATTATTAAATGCTGCATAAGAACCAAGTCTTGGAAACCGGGAGCGTACATATTCAACCGCAAAGCGGTGAACCTGTTTGATGGAAAATCGCTGTTCTTCTGCCGTTCAGAATAAATGGACATAATTTTCTGGTCTGTTAAATCCTGTTGGTCGTTATTGCTGAAACGCTGACATGTATAGTTAAGTTCTTTTTCAAAACTTTCATAGATGTGAGCGTAAATTTTTACTAACTTTATTGCTTTAGTCTGATTAATCACATATTTAAAAGTACGTTAGATATACCTTAAATATGCTTATTATCATACTTTTAAACTAATTTTTGACAATATTTTTTATCACTTTTTAATCTTTTTTTACCTTATTTCAATCCCTGATTCGCATAATTAATTTTTAAGTTCTCTAGCTAAAGGCTACAATTCCGGCCCGAAGAATACCGCGTTCATCAAAAGTTTGTTGGTGCCAAACCAAAATGCCCTGAAATTGGTATTGTCCGTGAAGGCTATGATTTGCCCTTTGCCCGATTTTTTGATTTTTACCGGAACGGAGTTTTTGAGCAAAGCAAGGTTTTCTTTTGAAATGTACCCGCTCAACAGAGGATTTGCGGTGTATTGGACGGGGTTGTTGTAACTTTCCTTATCTGCTTTGATAAAAATGCTTGTGTTTCTAAATAAGGCCAATTTGTCATCTTTGTATCCGAAGTTGATAGGGTGGGAGCGGTCCAATTTAGTTTCGAAAATAGCTCCAAAGATACGCTGCGCCCCGAAGAAATCATCTTTCTGTTCAAAACTTATCTTTTTTGCAACGATAGGTTCTTTGGCAAACTCGACCTCCATCAGTTTACTTGAATTGAGCCAATTGATAGCATCCTGATATGCGATGAGTGTCCCGCCGTCTTTCACCCACCTTTCGATGGTTTTGGACTGGTCTTCACTAAAAACCCTTCCCTGCATGTTAGGAACTATAAAAGTGGTGTAATCCCAAAGATTGACACGGTTGAAATTTCGGGTGTCTATTTTTGTGATTTTCATGTCGTAGCGTTGGTCGAAAACATGCCAAATTTCCCCTGCGTCATGACTGTCCACGCCGTCCCCCACCAAAAGGGCCACTTTTTTTGAACCGACGTTGGCGAAAAACCGGCTACCCAAGTCGATGCCCGAAGGAGTCAGGCCGGTGTCAACTCCGTAAAAGACCGTATGGCTTTGATCTGCAATATCTTTTAGCAAGGAATAGATTTGATCAACATTCAGCGGTTGATTCTGCACTGGGATCAACAAGGTGCCGTAATCAAACTGACGACCGGAAGCGGTAAATTTTTTTAAGCCGGCTTTCACAGCCAAACCATTCTCTAAAAGCTTGTTCAAGGCTTTGGGTGAATAGTATTCGTGCCATTCCATCAAGTAGGCATAATTGCTTTTTGCATCGACACGGCCGGTAGGGAGTTTGAGGCTACTTACTTCTGCACCGAGTTGCGATGTTGAGTTGAGCGAAGCATAATCTACATCGAATGCGTGTTTGAAAGACCAAGCAGAAATGTCGTAAAACAAACTGTCTTGAAATTGGGTGCGGTCTTCAAAAATGGCTTGAATCAATCGGTAATTTTTCTGATTGGTAGGCACTGCGAAGGCATAACCTTTTTTGAATGATTTTCCTTCTGCTGAAAAATCGCCGTTTATTTCGTTGACTTTAATTTGATGCCTGAGCAATACTTTTGCCAGTTCAACGGTTTTGGAAGCATCTTTCGAATCGCCAAAAACAATGGCTTTTGTTTTGTCTTTGGCTGCCAGACTTCTGTTTTCATTAAAGAAATCTCTTTGATATGAAAGGATTTTGACACGCATATTTTGTGCGGCTTCCAAGGTTGAAAGTGCGGCCGTAAATTGGTTTCGGATAGTGAATGCAAACGTCAGCACGCCACTTGCTGTTTGTTGTGCATGACCACGTGAGCTGGCTTGTTCAAACAAAATGCCGATACCGCCGTTTACGTCCGGATAAGTGGAGCCTTTTCCGTAGTAAAAATCGTCATAACTTTCTTCAGTGTAGTAGAGCGACCCGATTTTGTCTAAGGCTTTGGCGTGGAAAGTGCCGATTTCGGCGGTCAATTCTTGATTGAGTTTGGGCGTAATCGGGTGTGTGCGGGATGGTATGCCAGGTTGGAAAAAGAAGGTCGATTCGGTGCCCATCTCATGATGGTCGGTGAGGATGTTGGGCATCCAATTCCGGTAGGTAGCGATGCGAACTTGCGATTCGGGGAGTTGTGTTGGCAGCCAATCGCGGTTCATGTCAAACCAGTAGTGGTTGGTGCGTCCGCCGGGCCAAACTTCGCGGTATTCGCGGTCATTGGGGTCGGGGTTGATGTTTTTGCTTTTGTTGGTGTTTGCCCAGTAAGAAAATCTTTGAAGCCCGTCCGGATTGAACGAAGGGTCGAAAAGAATCACGGTATGGTCGAGAAGCGATTCGATTTCCGGGCCTTGCGCGGCAGCAAGATAGTAGGCAACCAGAAGAGAGGCATTGGATCCGCTGGGTTCGTTTCCGTGGATGGAAAACCCTTGATACAACACCAACGGCATCGCCGAAACATCTAACGAGCTGCCGGAAGGTTCGGTTAGCTGGATGTGTTGCTGACGGATTTGTTTGATGTTTTGATGGTTTTCAGGGGATGTGATTGTCAATAAAATCAAAGGGCGGTCTTCGTAGGTTTTCCCGCGGTTTTCGGTGGAAATCCGGTCGGAAGCCGCATCGAGAGCTTTCATGTAGTTGACGAGTTGGTCGTGGGTGACATGCCATTGGCCGACTTGGTAGCCCAGCACGCTTTCCGGTGTGGGTATTTTAGGGTCGTATTGAACATTTTGCGGGAGGTAGTAACGCAAATCTACCAGCTGTTGGGCAAAGGCAAACTGTGTAAAAAACAATAATAGGATTAGTTTTCTCATGGGTGGTTATTTAGTGAGCTATAAATGTAAAAAAAAACCACTTCTTAAAAAGGGAAGTGGTTTCTAATTTAAGAAAAAATTTAACATTTAGATGTCTTCAAATTTGATATCCGTAAAGCTTTTTGGGGATTCAATTTCGATTTCACTTTGATCTTGAATATTTTCATCAAAACCGTTTACTGAAAGTTCGTCTTTCTTAAAATCTTTTTGATGCCGCTCGCTGATAACCTCTTCACCTTTTTCGTTATAGACAAAATCAGTCATTTCTTTGAGGTGTTCGGTGAAAGACTCGAAATCTTCTTTGTACAAATAGATTTTGTGTTTTTGATAGTGAAAAGAACCATCGTCGTGGGTAAATTTTTTACTTTCGGTCAGTGTCAAATAGTAGTCTCCTGCACGGGTAGATCGCACATCAAAAAAATAAGTCCTTCTGCCTGCTCTTAAAACCTTTGAGTAGATTTCTTCACGGTCGTTTCTTTCATTGTTTTCGTTATCGTTCATAGTCCGGTCTGCTTTTAATTATTAATAGATTTAACTTACCAAATGTGAAAAAAAAATTAATAAAACGCAACAATTATTTACGAATCTTTTTCTGTGAGTTGTTTGTTGTACAATTCTTTGTAATACCCCTCTTGTTCAATCAACTCATTATGAGTGCCCTCTTGTATAATTTTACCGTCTTTCAAAATGATGATTTTATCGGCATTTTTGGCGGACGAAACCCGGTGGCTAACGATGATAGTGGTTGTGTTTTGAGCCAATTTCAAGATATTTCCGAGAATTTCTTCTTCGGTTTCCGTGTCAACGGCAGACAAACAATCGTCCAACAACAGGATTTTCGGTTTTTTGATGATGGCCCGGGCGATGGAGACCCTTTGTTTTTGTCCTCCGGAAAGGGTTATGCCTCGTTCGCCGAGTATGGTGTTGTATTGATTTCTAAACGTGAGGATGTTGTGATGGATGAACGCGTTTTTTGCGGCTTCGATTACTTCTTCATCGGTGGCGTTGACATCACCGAATCGGATGTTGTTTTTGATGGAATCTGAAAATAAGAATGGATTTTGCGGAACCATCCCGATGCTGTTTCGAAGGCTTTCTAAGTTGATGTTTTTAACATTGATACCGTCTATGCAGGCTTCTCCTTCTGCTACATCGTAGGTGCGGGAAATCAGTTCCAAAATAGTTGATTTGCCCGAGCCGGTTTTCCCAAGAATAGCCAAAGTTTTTCCTTTCTCGAGTTCAAATGAGATATTTTTTAATGCTTGAATGTTGGTATCATCATAGGTGAAACTGACATTTTTAAAAGTTATTTTACCAGAAATTCGGAACGTTTGTACAACCGTATTTACGATTTCTGCTTTGGTTTCGAGAAATTCGTTGATTCTTTTTTGGGAAGCTTCAGCGCGTTGCACGATCGAGCTGACCCAACCTACCGTAGCCACCGGCCAGGTAAGCATGTTTACGTAAATGAGAAATTCTGCTAAAACCCCGATGCTGGCTATTTCTCCTGAAATATAAAGCTTGCCGCCGATGTAAATAACCAAAATGTTGCTAAACCCGATAAGCAAGACCATCAAAGGGAAGAACAAGGCTTGCACTTTAGCCAAATCCAAGTTTTTGACTTTGCTTTCGTGGGCTAATAAAACCAAATTTGCATTGGTTTGGCTTTCCAAAACATAAGCTTTGATGACCGAAATGCCGGAAAAAGTTTCTTGTGCGAAAGTGGAAATTTTGGATAGAAACTGCTGTACAATGGTGCTTTTCTGGTGAATGCTTTTGCTAAGTTGATAGATGGAATAGGACAGAATCGGGAGTGGGAGCAAGGTGTAAAGTGTCAACTTTGGGCTTTGGTAAATCATCAACGGGATTACGGACAAAAACAAAACGGCAGTTTGTATGCTGTACATAATGGCAGGGCCGGCATACATGCGTACTTGCCCTACGTCTTCGCTGATGCGGCTCATCAAGTCGCCGGTGCGGGTTTTTTTGTAAAAATTAAGCGATAGTTTTTCGTAATGTGCGAAGATTTCGTTTTTCAAATCAAACTCGATGTATCGGGACACGTTGATGATGTTTTGGCGCATCCAAAACGTGAACAAGCCGGAAATGATAGTCGCCGCGACAATCAACAAAATATTGATGAGCAATTTGTGTTGGAAGACCTCCGAGTCGATAATGCCCCCGTCTATTTTGGCTTTGACAACATCCAAGGTTTTTCCGACCACAACCGGCATGACCAAAGAAAAAACGCGAGCTACAATAGTGATTATCAAACCAATGATGAGTTGCCTTTTGTATTTTAAAAAATATTTATTGATGTGTTTGAGTGCGTTCATTGCCCTGATTAGTTGAAGGCAAAGATACCGGATTCATTTGAAAAGTCTGTTTTTTTGTTGAAAGCAAAAAGGCAACCCACCCGGATCAAACGCTACAGGCGAGGACTCATGACTCAGGGGCATGAAGCCTGAAACCTGAAACCCGAAATTTTTTATTCACAAAAGGCGGGTTTCATTTCTCAAAAAAATGTATTTTTGTGCCTATCAAAACCAAGCCATAAAAAGTTCTTATCCATGCTCAACAGAAGACAACTCCGCATAAAAGTTATGCAAACCCTCTATGCTATGTCAGCCTCAGGAAGCCAAAATATCAACATCCAAGAGAAATTCCTGTTTAAAAGTATGAACGACATGGAGGTGCTTTATTACTTACTGATTGATTTATTCAATCAGCTCCACAAACAGCATCAGGACTTGCAGGAGAAATCGAGCAAAAAACATTTGGCTTCCAAAGAAGAACTCAAACCCAACCAAAAATTTTCAAACAACAAACTCGTAAGACTCATTACGGATAGTTTGCTGTTGGCAGAAAAAATGGAAAACCTCAAATCCAATTTTTGGAAAAGCCACGAGGAATACATCCGGCTTATCTATGACAAGATGGTTGAAAGCCAAATTTATAAAGCCTACGCAGCAGACAACTATTCCAATTTTAAGAATGATCGGGATTTTATCGTGAAACTGTATTCTGAGGTGATTGCTCCGGATGAGAAACTGTACGAATTTTTGGAAGATTCGAGCCTGACATGGCTTGACGATTTGCCGTTGGTAAACACTTTCCTGTTGAAAACTTTCCGCCAACTCAGAGCGGAAGACACTTCTAAAGAATTAATGATTCAGTTGTTTAAAGATACTGATGACAGGGATTTTGCCATTGAGCTGTTTAGAAAAACGATACAACATGCCGAGAAGTTTGACAAAATAATAGAAGGCCAAACGCCCAATTGGGACAAAGACCGGATTGCCGATGTGGATGCCATCCTAATCCGGATGGCTATTTGCGAGTTTCAAATATTCCCTTCCATTCCGACGCGCGTTACCATCAACGAATACATCGAAATAGCTAAAGAATACGCCACGCCGAAGAGCAGTATTTTCATAAACGGCGTTTTGGATAATCTCGAAAAACAGATGAACGAAAAAGGCTTGATAAATAAAACAGGTAGGGGTTTGCTTTAAAATATTTACTAAATTTGTCATTCTAAATTAACAAATAAAAATTTCAATTATGAAAAGGAATATTGTATATTCAGTTTTAGGTCTTTTTGCCGTTATGGCGATGGTCTCTTGTAAGGACAACGCCTCCGCAAAAATTAATGCAGAAAACGTTGATGCTGTTCAAAAAGAGGTGGCCAAAGCTGGCGAGTTTCCCGTGATGACATTTGACCGTGTAGAGCATGATTTTGGCACTATCAATGAAGGCGATGTAGCCAAAACCACTTTCACCTTTACCAACACCGGCAAAACACCGCTCATCATCGCACGGGCTCAAGGAAGTTGCGGATGTACGGTTCCGTCCTTTCCCAAAGAAGCTGTTGCCCCCGGGGCGACCGGCGTAATCGAAGTGGCGTTTAACTCAACAGGAAAACCAAACCTTCAACAAAAATTGGTAACCCTATTTGCCAATACTGAAAGAGGGACTGAAGTATTAAAAATCAAAGCGATGGTGACTCCCGACCCAAACAAAGCAGCAACCTATAACTCTCCAATTAATTAATTATGCAAGGACTCAGTCAGATACTTCCGTTACTTCTCATTTTCGCGGTGATGTATTTTTTTATGATACGCCCGCAAATGAAACGCCAAAAGAATGAAAAGAAATTTTTTGGAGAAATCAAAAAAGGCGACCGCATTGTGACTAAAAGCGGCATGCATGCTAAAGTATTGGACTTCGGTGATGATGGAGATGCTTTGATTCTCGACATTGGTGCCGGAAAAGTAAAATTTGAGCGTTCAGCCATTTCGATGGAAATGACGCAAAAGATTAATAAACCGGCTGCTGAGAAAGCGTAAGTTTTTATATAAAACAAAAACTCCCGCAATTAGATTGACGGGAGTTTTTTTATGTCGGATATTTATTTGCAACGGATAATACACTTCTGAGTATAGCAATAATTCTAATTCTTAAAATGAATTGAAATTGCTTCAGATGGCTCTCTTTGATGATGACAAAAAAAGAAATCATCCCGAGAATTAATCCTTTTTTCAAAACAATAACGAATTCGCTTTTTTCACTTCATCTTTCCCCGGCCAGCAACTCTTTCGCATGCGCCATTGCCGAGTCGGATAGTGATTTTCCACCTAGCATTTCCGCTAATTCTTTCACACGATTGGCATCGGTTAACAAGTCCAATTGGGTACGTGTTGTGTTTGACAGGGTTTCTTTGTAGACTTTAAAATGATGTTGCCCTTTGGCGGCGATTTGCGGTAGATGGGTGATGGCAATCACTTGCAAAGATTGGCTCAACTTGTCGAGTACGCTTGCCATTTGTTTGGCTACTTCGCCCGATATACCGGTATCTATTTCATCAAAAATAATGGTTGGCAGACAGATGTGTTTAGCTAAAACTGATTTTACGGCAAGCATCACGCGCGACAATTCGCCTCCGGAAGCGATTTTTTTAAGCGATCCGAAAGGGATTCCTTTGTTGGCCGAAAAAAGTATTTCGATTTGGTCTTTCCCAAATTTGTCAAAGTCGTCTTTGGAACTGAGATTGATTTGAAAGCGGGCATAAGGCATACCCAATTGCAACACGATTTCTTGCAATTGTTGTTCTAGGTTTTCTATAATTTGAGTGCGATTCTCGTGCAGTAAGCCAGCCAGCAAAGTTGCCTGATTGGTCAAATTTTCTACTTCTCTTTTTTTGTTTTTAATAAGTGCAGAAAGGTTTTCGGTTTTCAAAACTTTTTCTTGCAGTGCTTCTCTAACGGCAATGAGTTCTTCTTCGGTGGCGGCTTGGTGTTTTTTCTGAAGTTGGTAGAGTGTTTGCAGTTTTTCATCAATTAGCTGTAATTGTCCCGGATTGGATTCAATTTTTTCTACCAAGGAAAACAGGTTATTCGAGATATCGGCCAACTCGATGTGGGCAGATTCGATGCGTTCGAATGCATTTTTATACGCAATTGAAAATGAGTTTATCTTACCAAGTGCGTTTTTGATTTGAGCCAATTGATGCAAAACACCAATTTCTTCGTGGTCTAAATGCGTGATTGATTCGGACAATTGCTGTTGGATGTTTTCTACATTCGAGAGTTGACGGTTTTGCTCTTCCCAAGCTTGTTGGTTACCGGGTTTTATGTCAGCTTTCAGCAATTCATCCAACAAATAGCGGTTGTATTCGGCTTGTTTTACTGCCTCTTGATGTTCTGCGAGCAACCCTTGGTGTTCAGTTTTTGCTTGGTTTAGGTTTTTGAGTACCGACCTAAATTCAGCCAAAGTATCTTGGTTGTTTGACAAAGCATCTACCAATTGAAATTGGAAAGTGGTATCGGCAATCTGCATGGTTTGGTGTTGCGAATGTATGTCGATGAGTCTTTCGCCCAACTCTGTTAGATTTTGGAGTGAAACAGGTGTGTCGTTCACAAAAGCCCGCGATTTCCCGGATGGCAATATTTCCCTTCGGACTAAGGTAAGGTCTTCATAATCAAATTCAAACTGTGAGAAAAGAGTTTGCAAATTATAATTATGAATGGCAAACTCACCTTCAACCACGCATTTTTCTTTTTTATTTTTCAAACTTCCCAAATCGGCACGGTTGCCGAGCAACAAACCCAAGGCATCCAACAAGATGGACTTGCCCGCGCCGGTTTCTCCGGTAATGATTGACAATCCTCGCCCGAAATTAACGTGAAGGTCTTCAACCAATGCGAAATTTTTGATGGAAAAAGCTGTCAGCAAAATTTATTTTTTTGAAGGTTAAAGATAAGGCACTTCACCAAAATAACCACAAAAATGAAAATCGAAATAATTAGTTTTGGATATTCGCCCACTTCGTAGCATAGGCAGGAGCCAACTTATTGAGTGTATTGAGGGTACTGATTAAGTCAATCGGCGGACCTTCTGAGAAAACACTGTTGAGCTCGTCCGCTTTGGCATCAAAAAAAACGCGAAGCAAGAGCGAATTTGGCCGGCTGTTGTTCATGTCTTCCAAATAAGTAAGGCTTTTCGCTATGTTTTCCTTGGCTTTTCGCGGATTGTCTGTCAATAAATCGAGACCGTTCCGGTGGTATTCGTAGAGCGTTTTCCGATAGCCGGCAAAAGTGTTGGTTAACAAGTCTTGAATCAATCGAAATCGAGTAGCGTTTCCGTCTGAACTGACCCAACCTTTGAATCCGTTACCCTGCGCGAGATTCATCACTTTTTGTGCTTCTTGATAAAAAGCAGTGCCACCTTCGGGAGAAAAGGTGTCGGCATCTAATCCCAACACGGTGTAAACATAAAAACTAAGTACCGAAAGTAAATTGGAATTGAAGGTATAAGGATTGTAGGTTAAATCTTGATATTCGACGTAGGTAAACCGGAATTGCTCGTCTTTGAAATTGAAAACAGGCGCATTGTAGGTGGAATTGTAAACCGGCCGGGAGGATTGGATTTGAATTTCAGCCAAAAATTCTTGACCCGAAAATTCTCTTACCCGAATAAAAACAGCGCAATCCAATTTTTCATTTGGCGCAACCGTTTTGTTTGTCCATCTTGTTTTGTTGATGAAATCTGAAATACCGCTTTTTAAGGTGCTAAAAACCTGTTTATTGGACTGCTTGACTTGGTCGGCATTGATTTCAACATAGCAGTTGAGTTCTTGCCCGAAAACCGAAGCAGAAAAACAACCTAACAAAAAGAGCAGATACTGCTTAGTTTGTTTTTTGTAAAATGAACTGAAAGATATCATGGGCAACCTCGGCTTTAGATTTCAATTTGAAAGGTAATACATTTAACGCTTTGTCTATCAAAGTTATTTTATTGGTAGGCGTTCCAAATCCGGCACCTTTGTCATTAAGTGAGTTTAAGACTATCAAATCTAAGTTTTTGCGTTGCAATTTTCCTTTTGCATTCTCAAGTTCATCACAGGTTTCGAGCGCAAAACCAACCAAAAATTGTTTGGTTTTTATTTTGCCGAGAGAAGCCAAAATATCGGGTGTTGGAACTAATTCAATAGTAATGTGATCAGATTTTTTCTTTATTTTTTGCTCGGCGACGGTTTGTGGCTTGTAGTCTGAGACGGCAGCGGAAAGTATGGCAATATCAGCATCCGGGAAATATTGGTGTGACGCTGCATACATCTGTTGGGCACTGACCACCGGGATGACTTTTATTTTTGGGTGATTTATTGAAAGCTGTGTCGGACCGGTAACTAAAAATACTTCAGCACCCAGTTCGGCGGCTTTTTTGGCGATTTCAAATCCCATTTTTCCGGTAGAGTGATTGCCTATAAAACGAACTGGATCGATGGCTTCGTAGGTCGGGCCTGCCGTGATAAGGACTTTTTTGTCGTGAAGGGGCAAAGTGTGTTCCAAGTGTTTTTCTATAAAATTGACGATTTCTTCCGGTTCGGCCATTCTTCCTTGACCAGAGAGCCCGCTGGCCAATTCGCCGTGGGTAGCCGGGATGATGATGTTGCCGAACGATTCGAGTTTGTCCATTGAGTTTTTGGTGGACGGATGTTTGTACATGTCCAAATCCATGGCAGGGGCAAAATAGACAGGGCATTTTGCGGATAGATAAACGGCTAACAACAGATTGTCGCATGCACCTTCAGAAGCTTTGGAAAGCGTGTTGGCAGTAGTCGGAGCGATGAGCATCAAGTCTGCCCACAAGCCGAGTTCGACATGGCTATTCCAAACCCCCGAGTCGCTTTCTTCATCCGTAAAAGTAGAATAAACAGGTTTCTTAGAAAGAGTTGCCAAGGTGAGCGGAGTCACAAATTCTTTGGCTGCCGGGGTCATAACGACCTTTACCTCAGCACCCAATTTAACAAGTAAACGCACAATCAAGGCAGATTTATATGCGGCAATGCCACCGCTGACTCCCAAGAGTATTTTTTTTCCTTGGAGAACTGACATAGCTTTAATTATTGTGCTGGGGCATCAGTTTTTCGGGTGTAGATTTTTCCTTCAAGCCATTCTTGCAACGCCAATGCATGAGGTTTTGGAAGCCTTTCGTAAAATTTCGAAACTTCTATTTGTTCTTTGTTTTCAAAAACTTCTTCCAAACTGTCATTGTAAGTAGCAAATTCTTCTAATTTTTCCAACAATTCTTTTTTGATGTCTGAATTGATTTGATTGGCTCTTTTAGCAACGATGGCAATAGCTTCGTAAATGTTGTCTGTTTTTGCATCGACAAGATTTCTATTGACGGTTACAGTAGTTACGGGTGCGTCTGTTTTTTTAAGATCAATCATAGTCCTTTATTGTGTTTGGATTTTGTTTTGTTCAGTTAATAGTGTTAATCTTTCGATTTCACTTTTTGTTTTATTGATAACGGTTTTCAATTTTTCGATGTACTTTGTTGAAGGAAAAGAACGGACTAATTTGTCATAGGCAGATTTTGTTTCTTTATATCGTTCTAATTTTCTGTATTCAACACTATTTTCGGCATATTTAAACGAAGAATCTACGCGGTAAAAAAGGGCATCTTCTCTGAAGGATGAGCCGGGGAATTCTGACAAAAAATTGTCAAAAGCCTTGACGGAAGCCGGATATTCAGAAATTTTATTGTATTGACGGGCAATTTCAAAGGCTTTTCTTTCCAATTTTCCGGTCAGCTCTTGATACAGCTCATTGGCTTCGGTAAAAAATTCAGATTTAGGGTAGGTGTTGATAAAGTTTTGCAATTTATCCAATGCCGTGTTGGTGTCTTTTTGGTCTAAGCTGTATTTTGGGGAAAGGAAATAGTAACTTTTGGCTCCGAGCAGTGCGATTTCTTCCACTTTATCGCTTTGCGGAAATGAATTGACAAATCGCTCCATGTGGTAACCAGAAAGTACGTAATCTTCAGTTTTGTATAGGCTCATGGCGAAGAAATAGGTGGCTCTCTCGCCTTGTGGCTTCCCTCTGTATTTGGGCTCTATTTGTTCAAAAAGGCGCAAGGCTTTGGTATATTTACCTTCATTATATAATTTTTCCGCCAAGGTATATTTCACCGACAAATCTTCAGATTTGAGTGCTTTTTGATATTGGCTGCACGAAAATGTCATGAATGCAATCCACAAATACAGAAGAAACTTCTTCATCTTTTCTTAAAACAAGTTGGCTGCAAAAGTAAACATTAATCAGTTAAATAAAAAACTATTTTTAGCAGACAAAGCCCTTAAAAACAAAACATTTATATGTTTGTTAAGGCAACTTTAACAAGACCTGTCTAAGAGCATACGTAATTATGGTTTTATTGAAGGAAAGCAAATCTAATTGTTTTTATTTGTAAAACCTGATAGCGCGTTCTCGATGGCTATCTGGTCGCGCAAGCCTACTGAAAAATTATTCGCGCCATCGGGGCAATGGTTATTATCAAAGATGTCCGGTCGAGTGATTGCGATTCGGCACGAATCGGAATTGTATCGAGTTCTCGATACTTTTATTTTTTGATTTTTCAAAAAAATAAAAACTCGAACTGACAATAATTACAGATTTAAAACGTCTGGTTGTAGGGGTATTATATTTGCGTGATGGAGAAATATCCGGTCGAGTGATTGCGATTCGGCACGAATCGGAATTGTATCGAGACCTTTTCGTAGCAGTTTATACCCGATTCAAAATCACTTCTCGATACTTTTTGAATTCGCTCTGCTAATTCCAAAAACTCGAAGTGACAAGCGTGTTGTCTGCCTCATAGCACGTATTTGCAATCCGTGCCAACATCCAACTACAAAAAAGTGTAACACCGTAACATCCAATTCATTTTCTGTAACTTTGAATGGTTTATGAAAGTAATCAATTTTTTTGATTGTGCCAACAAAAGTTAAGGTGGCGGGTAAGTTTAGGAGGAGGTAGTTTATTGTGTGCTTTACCACATAAAGGGTTTCGTGTTGTAGTTCGGAAAGAAAGGAAAATATACGTAAAAATCTTCATTGTCGAAAATTTTGACATCAACATAGAATCGACAAAGCCATTGCGTTCATGGCATAAAAATTAAGGATATAAAATTAGTTGACAATTTTTTTGGTGCTGAAAATTAAATTGAAACCGCGTTTTTCAAAGGTGATTTTTATCATTTTTTGATGATGATAGTTTGTGTATCTTTGGGTAGATTAGGCCGAAACCATGGAAACAAATTCCCGGATATTGGAAAAAGTCAAATCATTTTTTACGGAAGTAGGAGAAGTGGCATTTTTTGCCATACGATTTTTCAAAGAAGTTTTTACCAAACCTTTTGAAACCGGTGAAATGTTGCGTCAATGTTACAACATGGGCAATCGTTCATTGCTGTTGGTCGGCGTGACCGGATTTATTTTGGGTTTGGTTTTCACCCTGCAATCACGCCCGACATTGATGGAGTTTGGCGCACAATCCTGGATGCCATCCATGGTCAGCATTTCTATTATTCGAGAAATAGGCCCAGTCATCACGGCGTTGATTTGTGCAGGCAGAATCGGGTCGGGCATCGGTGCCGAATTAGGCTCCATGCGGGTGACCGAACAGATAGATGCCATGGAAGTATCAGGCACCAACCCTTTTAAATACTTGGTTGTCACGCGCATTGTCGCGACAACTTTGATGTTGCCTTTGTTGGTCATTTTTGGTGATGCGATTGCGTTGATAGCTTCGTCCTTCGTCGAACATCTAAAAGGAGCGGTTTCTTTTCAACTGTATTTTAACCAGGTTTTCAATGCTTTGAAATTCAGCGACATCATCCCTGCTACCATCAAGTCTTTCTTTTTTGGGTTTGCCATCGGGTTGATTGGTTGTTACAAAGGTTATTATTGCAACAAAGGAACCGTAGGTGTTGGCGAAGCTTCTAACGCGGCGGTTGTTTACACTTCGATGTTACTTTTTGTAATCGATTTTATTGCCGTTTTTGTGTCCGATATATTTTTTGAGATATGAATACCGAAACAAACCAAGAGCCTGTTTTGGAACTGAAAAACCTACGAAAAAGTTTTGGAGACAATGTTGTGCTCAACGGATTTAATTTAAAATTGTACAAAGGAGAGAGCCTCGTGGTGATGGGCAAATCGGGTTCGGGCAAATCAGTGATGATCAAATGCTTGGTTGGGTTGATGCAGGCTGATAGCGGTAGCATCCGCATAAAAGGGCAGGACATTACGGTGTTGGGACGGCAGGAATTAGACTTGTTACGCACCGAAATTGGTTTTTTATTTCAGGGGAGTGCTTTGTACGATTCGATGACCGTTCGCGAGAATCTCTATTTTCCTTTGCGGCGGCATTCCGACAAAATAGACGGTTTGGAAAATGCCGAAAAACTAATCAGGGAAGCACTCGCCAACGTGGGTTTGGAACATGCCATCGATTTGATGCCGGCAGAACTTTCTGGGGGGATGCAAAGAAGGGTGGCATTAGCAAGAGCCTTGATACTAAAACCGAAAATCATGCTGTATGACGAACCCACCACCGGTCTCGACCCCATCACCGCTAAGGAAATCATTCAATTGATGCGCGATATTCAAGAAACCTACGGAACTTCGTCTTTGATTATCACCCACGATGTGGACTGCGCTCGGGTGATTGCCAACCGGATGATATTGTTGGTGGACGGCATCAACTACGCGGGGGGTACTTTTAAAGAATTGATACAATCAAATGACCCGAAAGTAAAGGCATTTTTTAAATAATAAAGAGCACTATGACTCGGATAAGATAAATGTTCCTAATCCATATCATCTGAGTTCCATTCTTAAAAAACGAAAACCATGAAAAAATCTGCACCGGAAAAATTCAAGTTGGGAATGTTTGTCGTTATCGGAACGCTGTTGCTTATCTCAGCACTTTACTTTATTGGAAATCGACAAAATTTGTTTACCCAAAACATCAAGATTTACTCTTATTTCAGGAATGTAAACGGATTGCAAACGGGAAACAATGTGCGTTATTCGGGCATCAACGTAGGGACGGTCAGCAAGACCGATATTTTGAGCGATACCCTTATCCGTGTCGAGATGCTCATTGAAGAAAAGATGAACAAAGTCATCCGAAAAAATGCCGTAGCAACGATTGGCTCAGACGGTTTGGTGGGCAGCATGATTGTGAACATCATCCCGGCGGAAGGCGCGGCAGAAAGAATCGAGTCGGACGACGTCATTCAATCATACAGTAAAATCGGGATGAACGATATGCTCACCACGCTCAATGTGACCAACGAAAACGCGGCTTTGCTCACCTCCGATTTGCTCAAAATTACTTCAAACATCAACCAAGGCAAAGGAACTTTAGGTATGCTCATCACCGATTCGACTGTGGCGACAGATTTCAAACAAACGATTCTCGAATTCAAAAAAACCAGTATGGGTGCTTCCAAAGCCATCGAATCTTTAAATGAGATAATGGCTACGGTAAACTTCTCGGAAAGCGTTCTGGTGTTTTGCTAAGCGATACGGTTTCTGCTTCAAAAATGAAAAACACAATCAGCAACTTGGAACAATCCAGCAAGGACATCACAACCGTTGCCGAAAACCTAAACGCCTTACTCAGCCAAATCAAAGACGGACAAGGAACGTTGCACTACCTCACGCAAGAATCCACTCTGGTGCGGGATATCGACTCGACCCTGCAAAACATCAAAGAAGGAACAGCGCGATTTAATGAAAATATGGAGGCACTCAAACACAATTTCTTGTTGAGAGGTTATTTTAAAAAAATAGAAAGAGAACAAAGAAAGGCAGCGAAAAAATCATCGAGGAATTGAAGGGAAAACAATTTAAAATAAAGTTCTTCAAATAAATAGAGAACTCCATTTTTCTATGTGATTACAGTTCAGGGAAACTTCAAAAATGTTTTAAGCGATTGGTTAGCAATTTCTCCGCCAAAAACTTTCCCGTAATCGATTGCTTGTTTTCGGCCAAACTCTCCGGGCTTCCTTGGTGGACGAGGTAGCCTCCTTTTAGCCCGCCTTCTGGGCCTAAATCGATGAGGTGGTCGGCACATTTAATCAAATCGGGATGATGCTCGATCACGATGATGCTGTGCCCGTTTTGCAACAGCGCGTCAAAGGATTTTAACAGCTTTTTAATGTCATGAAAGTGTAGCCCGGTGGTAGGCTCATCGAAAATAAACAAAGTATGCTCTTTGTTGCTTCCTTTGGTCAAAAACGAAGCCAGTTTGATGCGTTGTGCCTCGCCACCCGAAAGCGTTGCCGAAGACTGGCCCAGTTGAACATAACCCAAGCCCACATCTTGCAAAGGCTGCAACCGGTTTGCAATCTTGTCTTGTTCGTGGATCTTGAAAAATGCAATGGCTTCATCTATGGTCATGCGAAGGATGTCGTCGATGTTTTTTTGTTGAAAGGTGACTTCCAGCACTTCTTTTTTGAAGCGTTTCCCGCCACACTGTTCGCAGGTCAAATGAACGTCTGCCATGAATTGCATTTCTACGGTCACTTCGCCGTCACCTTTGCAGGTGTCGCAACGCCCGCCATCCACATTAAAAGAAAAATGTTTGGGCAAAAAACCGTTGAGTTGTGCTCTTTTTTGATTGGCAAACAATTCGCGGATGTCGTCATAAGCCTTGATGTAGGTCACCGGATTGGAACGGGAAGAACGGCCAATCGGGTTTTGATCGACCAATTCGATTTGTTTAATTTTATTTAGATCGCCTTCCAATTTAGAAAAATCGCCGGGTTTGTCACCGATTCCATTGAGATGCTTGTTGATGGCCGGATACAAAATGTCCTTGATTAAAGTCGTCTTGCCACTTCCCGAAACGCCGGTGACCACGGTCAGGTTATTGAGTGGGAATGTGGCATCGATGTTTTTCAAATTATGTTCTCGAGCCCCGATGATGCGGATGGCTCCTTTGGCTTTACGGCGTTGTTTAGGTACTTCTATTTCTAATTGACCGGAGAGGTATCTACCGGTCAGCGTGTCGGCTTGGCATATTTGTCCGTAGTTGCCTTCCGCCACCACTTCACCGCCAAAATAGCCTGCTTCCGGCCCGATGTCGATGATGTGGTCTGCCGCTTTCATGATGTCTTCATCATGCTCAACCACGATGACGGTGTTGCCCAAATCGCGTAGTGATTTCAATACGCCAATGAGTCTTTCCGTGTCTCGCGGATGGAGGCCGATGCTGGGTTCGTCGAGTATGTACATCGAGCCGGTTAAACTGTTTCCCAATGAAGTTGCAAGATTGATGCGTTGTGATTCCCCACCCGAAAGTGTATTCGATTTTCGACTGAGTGTCAGGTATTCCAATCCGACTTCAATCATAAATTTCAATCGGCTTTCGATTTCTTTCAACAGCCTACCGACTACTTTCTTTTCAAAGATAGTGAGTTCGATATTTTGAATAAACGGGTAGAGTTCTGAAAGTGGTATTTCTGTCAATTGGCCGATGGATTTGCCTCCTATTTTGACGTATTCAGCCTCAAGCCTAAGCCTTTTACCCTTGCATGTTGGGCATTTGGTTTTGCCACGGTAGCGCGAAAGCATAACCCGATTTTGAATTTTGTAACTTTTTTCTTCCAATTGCTGAAAGAATGTATGCAGTCCTGTAAAGTACTTATTGCCGTCCCAAAGCATTTGTTTTTCTGCTTCCGAGAGTTCAAAGAATGGACGGTGAATGGGGAATTCAAACTTGTATGCATTGTTAACCATCTGGTCGCGATACCAGCTCATGCTTTCGCCCCGCCACGGAAAAATGGCATTTTCAAAAACGGAAAGTGAGGTGTCCGGCACGACAAGGCTTGGGTCTATTCCCATGACATCACCAAAACCTTCGCAGCTTGGGCAGGCACCAAACGGGTTGTTGAAACTGAATAAATGCGGATTAGGCATGATGAACTGCATGCCGTCTGCTTCAAACAAGTTGCTGAATGTTTGAGATTTTTTTTCTTCAATATCTTCTATTAAACAAGTGCCTTTTCCTTCAAAAAATGCGGTTTGTATAGCATCGCCCAAGCGGTTGTAGAAATCTTCATCGTGCCGCACGATGATGCGGTCAACTACTAAAAAAGCCTCGCGATTGACAGGAATTATACCTATTTCGTCTATCCGGATTATGTCATCACCCAGTTTGATACGCGAAAAACCTTGGCTTTCCAAAAGTTTAATTTTTTCAGCCAAAGTCCGCCCTTTTTCGGTGAAAATTGGGCTGAGCAACAGTAGTTTGCGTCCGGATTCGAGTTTTTTTAAGTGATTGATTACATCTTCCACTGTGTGTTTTTTCACCTCTTTCCCACTGATGGGCGAGTAAGTCTTGCCGATTCGGGCATACATCAATTTTAGATAATCATATACTTCTGAAGCTGTGCCAACGGTGGATCGCGGGTTGGTGGTATTCACTTTCTGTTGGATGGCAATGGCAGGCGAAATACCCTTGATGTCTTCTACTTGGGGTTTGTTGAGCCGCCCCATAAATTGTCTTGCATAAGAAGACAAGCTTTCTACATACCTGCGTTGCCCTTCGGCGTAGAGTGTGTCAAAAGCCAAAGAGGACTTGCCCGAACCGGAAAGCCCGGTGATGACCACCAACTTGTTTCGTGGGATGGCAACACTGATATTTTTGAGGTTGTGCAGGTTTGCCTTGAGGATGGTAATGTGCGATTTCAGATCTATTTCACGATCGAGGACAGGCATTTTTTTAGTTTTTTGCAAAGATAATGTATCCTAATCAGCATCGGTTTGAAGTTTGTTAAAAAACAAAATTTAACAAAATATTTTGAAAGTATGAAACTTATGTTTTATATTTGACCGAAATTTAAAAACACTGCTTATTGCCCGTCATTACTTTTATGTGCGTTTTTTCTTTACGAAAAGGCCGTTTTGCTCTAAACTAAACTAAAGTAATGCTATGATTTCAAAAGTTTTAACTGATTCAGAACTCGTGCGAGATTACATTTCTGGAGACGAGGTAGCTTTAGAAAAACTCATCCACCGACACAAACAAAAAATCTACGCTTTTATCTATTCGAAGGTATTCGATAGAGATGTAACGGAAGATGTTTTTCAAGACACTTTTGTTAAAGTCATCAAAACACTTAAAAAAGGCAACTATAACGAAGAAGGTAAATTCTTGCCTTGGGTTATTCGTATTTCTCACAATTTGGTGATTGACCACTTCAGGCGCAACCAACGGATGCCTATTTTTAAAGTTAAAGATGATTTTGATATTTTATCAGTTTTAACCGATGGGAGTAGGCATGCTGAATCTCAAATGATTAAAGATCAAATAGAAGTAGATCTAGGAAAATTGATTTTGCAATTGCCGGATGACCAACGGGAAGTTTTGGAAATGCGCCTTTACAGAGACTTGAGTTTTAAAGAAATATCGGAGGTTACGGATGTCAGTATCAACACAGCTTTGGGTAGGATGCGCTATGCATTAATCAATCTTCGGAAATTAATTAAAAAAAACAATGTTATTTTAACCGACTGATACAATAAAGTAATTTAAAACTCGTTAAGTTATCGTTAACCAAACCAAAACTTAATGACAAAAAATTACACCCCTGAAAAAGTTGTTTCACAAAATTTGTTGCAACCCAAACAAGAAACAATAGATTTTATTCTCGCTTACTCCAAAGCACTGAGAATTTTTAATTGCGAAGTTGTTTCGTTTGAATTAGTTCTTAATTGATTTTTTGAGTCCGTTGATTCGGACTCATTTTTTGGTAGTAATCATTCAAAACCTCTCTTCTGCCGATGGTTTTTGTGATGATGTCTTTTTCTAAATTCCAACCCCGCGCCGGGCTATATTCCCTGCCATACCAGATAATTTGCAAATGAAGTTTGTTCCATAATGCTTTTGGGAACAGCTTTTTGGCATCTTTTTCCGTTTGCACGACCGATTTTCCATTGCTGAAATTCCAACGGTACATCAATCGATGAATGTGCGTGTCCACAGGAAATGCCGGTATGCCAAAGGCCTGCGACATGACCACGCTTGCCGTTTTATGCCCTACCGAAGGCAATGCTTCTAAGGCTTCAAAATCTTGAGGTACTTCTCCGTTGTGTTGCTCAATCAAAATTTTTGACAACCCGAATATCCCCTTCGATTTCATGGGCGACAGCCCCACTGGTTTGATGATTTCTCGAATTTCTTCAACTGACAATTTAACCATATCGTATGGATTATCAGCTTTTTTAAAAAGTTTAGGGGTGATTTGATTCACCCGAACGTCTGTACTTTGAGCGGAAAGTAACACGGCAATCAACAAAGTGAAGGGGTCTTGGTGGCGAAGCGGTATGGGTACTTCCGGATAGATTTTATCGAGTGTGTCAATAACAAAATCAATCCTTTCTTTTTTGTTCATTTTTTATATCTTTACATTAAACAAAATTAATCATTATGTCAACATTAAAAGTTGGGGACAAAGCACCCGAATTTACTGCTAAAGACCAAGACGGCAAACTCATTTCATTAAAAGATTTCAAAGGTAAAAAATTGGTGTTATTTTTTTATCCCAAGGCCAATACGCCCGGATGTACTGCTGAAGCCTGCAATCTCAGAGATCATTATGCACGCTTTCAATCGGCAGGATATTTTTTGTTGGGCGTGAGTGCAGACGGAGCTAAGCAGCAGCAAAATTTTAAATCCAAATTCGAATTGCCTTATCCGCTTTTGGCTGATGAAGACAAAACCGTTATACAAGCTTATGGCGTTTGGGGACCTAAAAAATTTATGGGAAAATCATTCGACGGCATCAACCGGACGACTTTTATTATTGATGAAAACGGAATAATTGAAGATGTAATCGAAAAAGTGAAGACCAAAGAACATGCAAGTCAGATTTTGGGATAATTCTATCGTGTGAAATATGAAGCTTTTTAAGCCAATTTGATGTTTTATTATAGCAGTTGCTGTTTGCTGTCTGCGAGGTGATTTTTATTAAAACAAAAATTTGAATCAATTAAAAAGCTAAATTTACGCACTTTTTAGATTTATTACATTTTCAACCTAAAACGATGGTAAGCCCTTTTTTTGAAAAATTTCCATATCAAATCATCTTAGGTTCCGGTTCCCCGCGCAGGCAGCAGTTTTTTAAGGAGTTGGGTATTCCTTTTACCGTCCGATTGAAGGAAGTAGAAGAAGTATTCTCAACTGATTTAAAAGGAAAGGAAATTCCGATTTATTTAGCAAAACGCAAAGCAACTGCCTTTGAGGATTTAACCGGCTCTGAATTGCTCATAACTTCAGACACGATTGTGTGGTTTAAGAACGAGGCTTTGGGAAAGGCAAATTCGGCTGAAGAAGCTTCGCAAATGCTTCATCGATTGTCGGGTAAAACCCATGAAGTGATAACAGCGGTATGTTTCACAACAATACATGAACAAACTATCGTTCATGACGTTACCAAAGTCACTTTTGAAAATTTTGACGACCGTGAGATTGACTTCTATGTCAGTCGTTTTAAACCATTTGACAAAGCCGGAGCTTATGGTATACAAGATTGGATTGGGCTGATAGGCGTGAAAAGTTTGGAGGGAAGTTATTTTAATGTCATGGGTTTGCCCACGCACCTATTGTACCAAACCTTACTCAAATTTGCAGGGCAAAAATAGTTATTAAGCCTTCTTCAAAAATTCGGTTCTCAGAACAATTGCCATCTTATTTACGCGGCAATCTACTTCATCTGTGTTGTCTGTCAATTTGATGTTTTTGACCATAGTTCCTCTTTTAAGGGTGATAGAAGAGCCTTTTACTTTCAAATCTTTGGTGAGTGTCACGGAATCTCCATCATTGAGAAGGTTGCCGTTGCTGTCTTTTACTTCCATTTTTAAGGGTGATTATTTTTTGCGAAAGTAAAGAATAAATACTTTCAAAGCTAAAAAAAGTGAAATTCAAAAAGTATGTATTAAAAATTTCATGCATTTACATATTAACTTAAAACTCTAACATTATGAATGCGAAAAACTTATTGGTTTCAGGAATTGCCGGAAGTGTAGCCTATTTCCTTCTGGGGTGGTTGTTTTATGGTATTCTTTTCACAAGCCTTTTCACAACAGGAGGCGAAGAAAACCTCTTGTTCATTTACATTGGATGTCTGGCCTACTCGCTTTTGCTGGCTTACATTTTTTTGAAATGGGCAGCTATTTCTGTTTTCAAAACCGGTGCATTGGCGGGTATCACCATCGGGTTCTTTTTTTCGGTTAGCATGAATTTTTTCATGTATGCCATGATGCCTCCGAATTGGACTGCAATAATCGCGGATGTTTTAATCACGATGGTCTCAACAGCTATCACGGGCGGGATAATTGCATTGGTAATAGGTAAACTTAAATAAGCTACCAAATTTTAATAAAATTAAAACCATCTGGAAAAGGTGGTTTTTTTATTCGCTGTCTTGTATGGCGTTTATTCCTGAAAATAAAAAAACCGGAAAGTTTTTGATGCCTCCCGGTTTACAACTAAATATGAATACAATGACTTACTATTTGGCCAAAGTTTTTATGTAGTTGATTGTCAACCAAACATCTTCTTCGTTGGCAATTTTTTTCTTAAAGGTTGGCATATCGTCTTTTCCTTCTGTAATTTTGTAGAATAGCTCACCGTCAGTTTGCGTTTTGAAAAATTCAGGGTCAGAAAAATCACCTAAATCTCCTTTTAGTGTTGCCGCTTTAGAGCCGTCTCCCATTCCTTTTTTTCCATGGCATGAAGCACATTGTTTAGCAAAAATAGCTTTACCGTCCAACAATCCTTCTTTGTCACTGGAATCGGTTGGATTTTTCATTTTTTTGTATTTATCGGGAATATTCCAAGGGTTTTGAAATTCTGATACAAAAGCAGAAGTTAGGAATAAGGTTGTTAGAATGAAAATAGAGTACTTAAAAATTGTTTTCATAAAAGAATTATTTAGATTTATAGATTTTAAACAAATTGACGAGCAATAGTACCAAGGTAAACCAAATTCCAATCAAAAGCAAATTTGGAACAATCAAAGCAAAAAGTGGTGTTTTTGAGGGTGGTGACCACATGGTGCGTTTGTCAAACGTATCCTTAGAGACCATTGCCACACCAAAATCCCCAATTAAGTTGTCAACTATTGTGCCATAATCGTCATTTTCATCCAATTTTATTTCAAAATTTAGCTTACCACTCTTGCTGTACAGGGTGTCTGAAATCTGTACGGAAATTTTACCCTCCTCATCGGTTTCATAGCTTTCATCTTCTCCCACTTGCATTTTTCCAAACAGTCTCTTGAGCGATACATTTAAACTTTGTTCGGCCAATGGATTATCTTCGGAATCAGTCAACTGAGCTGTAATATAGTTGCCATCTTCTTCTTGTTCGATAGAGGCAGATAATTTTGCGTCTGAAAACATTACCGATTCTTCATCTTCCTCAAATACACTGCTGTTTTCGATTCGAACGATAAAGGTATTGCCGATGGATTTGATTTGATTTTTTTGTAAATTGAATAGAGCCAAACCCGCCTCATCTGTCGTGGCACTTCCTATCAGAGAATCTTCCGTTAATTCATCTTTTTCATCTAAAAGAATTGACTTATAAATAGTGAAATTCAATCCGGTAGCGGGATAAAACACGCGGTCTTCTCTGTATTTTGCGCTTATTTTTAGGCTTGGATTGCCATCTGATTTGAGGTATTGTACGTCGAGAATGGCAGGTTTCAAATCTTGTGAAAATATGTTTTGCTGACTGCCAAAGAGACAAAAAAACAAAACAATCGTCAAGCCTATTTTGGTTTTATTTTTCATTTTTTTGTGCTTTAAGTTGGTGTTTAGCTTCTAATTCTTCAATCGTTTCATGGATGGGAATCACAGGCAAGTATCTGAACAACAAAGTTATAATCAATAATGCTCCCGACAATGTACCAATGGTGATAGTCCATTCGAGACCTGTAGGAAAATAATGATGCCATTCTTTTGGTACCCCCTCAACAGGTAAAAACGGATGTAAAAGTGTTGGCGTTACAATCAAGTATCGTTTCCACCAAGCACCCACCACGACAAACAAGCCGATGATAAATACAGGCAAGGGTTTTCGTCCTTTTTTGAATAAAAGTGCGATGACAGGGACAATCAAACCAAAAACAATGACAATCCAAAACATTGGCGCATAGTCACCGACAAACAATTCTTTGAGGTGATCCGCTTCTTCTTCGGTAGTTTTGTATGCCGGAACTAAATATTCGTTTACATTAAAATACAAATAGACCAAGCAAAGAAGCACCAATAATTTGCCCATTTTATCAAAGTGGAAATCGGTAATATAATCTTCTAAATGGTATGCCTTGCGCAGTACGAACATCACAGAAACTACCGCTCCGGCACCTGCAACAAAAGCGCCGGCTATAAAATAGGGACCAAAATTTGAACTGTCCCAGCCGGGCCTGTAGGTGGTGGCAAACAGCCAAGCCGTAACCGTGTGGATGCCGAAGGCTACCGGAATAATCAAGACTGAGAGGGTATAAATAGATTTGTTGTAAATTTTGACTTGCCGATCATCACCTTTCCATTTTAATGACAATCGATTGTACCAATTACTCAGTTTGGGTTTATCTTTAAAATATTTTTTAAGAATTGAAAAATCGGGCAGTAATGGAAAAAACAGCAGCAAAAGACTGATAAAAAGATAGGTCGTAATGACCAATACATCCCAGATAATTGGCGACTGCAATCTACCGTGAATAAATAGGTTATAAAATCTTTCAGGACGACCCATGTCAATGATAATGGTCAGACCCGCCATAACAATCGCGGCCACGGCGATTACTTCTGAGATTCGAGTGAGAGGGGTTGCCCAATTAGCACCAGACAATCTCAAGATAGCGGTAACTAAAGAACCTACCAAACTGATGGCTACAAAAAAGACAAAGTTTGAAATATAAACACCCCAAAGCGAATAATCTCGCATGTGTGTAATCACCAAGCCTTGACTGAGTTGTTGGTAGTAGGCATACATAGCAAAAGCAGCGATAACACACAATAGGGTTACCCAAATTTTACCCCAAAAACCAAATTTTTTAGGTGCTAAATCTTGCACTATTTTATCGTAATCTTTCATAACTCAGTGTCTTTTTTAACAGATTCATAGGGTGTGTAGTTTTCTAAGCCGACTTCAAAATCATCTGTTCGGTCAACCGGAGGGAGATAATAAACGCTGGGTTCTGTACCCAAACTTTCCATCAATCGGTGAGCACCTCTTTCTTTTAAAAGCTCACTGAGCTTGAAGGTCGTGCCACTGCCATTGGTTACGGCATCTTCATACATATCGCCGAATGCAAAAACATCGTTCGGGCAAGCTTTGACGCAAAATGGCATTTCTCCTTTGATGGTTTGATGCGGGCAAAAATCACATTTATCTACCGTACCTTTCACGCTGGGCTTACCACAAAAATCGGGCGTGTAGGGCTCAGCCGATGCCTGTTCTTCTTGTTTGGGCTCTTCCCAATTAAACACTCTAACAGAGTAGGGGCAAGCGGCCATACAAAACCGGCATCCAATACATCTTTCGTTGTCTATTAACACGATGCCGTCTCGTCTTTTGAAGGTTGCGTCCACCGGGCAGACCTTTACGCAAGGCGGTTTGTCGCAGTGTTGGCATTGTGTTGGCATCCAGTAGGGTGATGTTTCTTTGCTCTCTTGCATTTTATAAATCTTCAACCATGCGTTTTCACCAGTAATGTAATGCCCTTTGTTGCATGCCTCTTGGCATTTTCTGGCATTTTTGCATTTTGCCAAATCCACTACCATCACAAATTTCTTGTCAGCAAACCCTTCTCGTGGATTGTAGGCACTTGCATTGTGATGCTCTTGAAGTTCAGATTTGGGAACTTTTACCAAGTCTCCTTCAGTGGTCATCAATTCGACCATTTCTTCACTTTCACTGGCTGAAGCCGATGTAGAGAGATATTTGGTCAACAATACACCGCCGGCGGTAGCTACTAAGCCAAACTTGAATCCTTTGCGAATAAATTCGCGTCTTTGTTCTTGGTTGTTTGAATCTTTCATTTCTCCAATTTATTGTGTTAATTTTTTTTGAGCCATGCCAACATGGAGGCATTAGAAAGATTTTCTTTGACTTTCTGCGAATTTTTGACCGCAGAATTGTTCACCTTTACTGTCGAACCATCCGGCTTCAAAAGAATTTGAAATTCCTCATCATCTGAAGCTGTTTTGTTTTCTGCAGCTTGAGAAAACCAAGGCAACAGGGCAAGGCCTCCGAGCAAAGGCAATAGGCCACGCCTGCTTATTTTTTTAGTGTCTTTTGAATCTGAGTGCATTTTAAGAATGTTTTAAAAATTCCACAATCGAGTGATGTTGAAGCCAATCATGAAGTCGCCTTCAAACATGTTGTTTTGGTTAAACATAATGTTTCTTTGCGGAACAATGGCTTTGTAATTGGTGATAAAAACCTGAAAAGCGTGTGATCCGGTGACAAATTCAAAACCAAGGCTAAACCCAGGATCTGGTGTCATGGACGTGTAAGTATTGATGGGCTGTGTGTATTCTGCAATGACAGATGTTTGCGGAGTCAGTTTGTAATGTGTGCCAAAACCTACAGCAAACATATCGTTCCGCATGTTGTTGTCAACCACGTTGAAGTGTGACAAGCTGGGCGAAACCAAAAATGAAAAGTTTCGGCTGAATCTTCTTGCCACAATGATTTGACTGAAAAACGAATACCGGTCTTCAGTATGCCTAAAATTTTCCTTTCGCCTGGCATCGACGGTGTAGTTGCCATAATAAGAAACACTTACCGGAAATTTGTTGTCCGTGGTTTGTTTTAGGATAGCCAATTTTAAATTAAAATCTTGCAAACGGCTGTCTTTGGTGGTTCCAAAACCGACAGTAGCCCAATCGGTAACAGAGTAATTGACCCCCAAGCGAATGTTTGCAGCACCCCAAATACCAATAAGGTCGTTGTCTTTAGGGCTTCCGTTGACTAAGCCAAAACGGTGATTCATGACAAATTCTAAAGTACCTTTTTTGTAAATGGTATTGGTTTGATTGTCAATTAAAGCAGTGCTTTCAAAGGCTTCCCTTTGTATTTTGCTCTTGGTTTTGACCAGTGGGTTTATTTTTGTGTATTTTTCCTTTTCCTGATTTTCTTGTGAAAAACCTATCAGTGGCAACGCCATCAGAAAAAATACGATGAGCATTAAACGTTTCATGGATATTTGTTTAAGTTATAATTTTTTTTAGAATCAATTGTTGAGTGCCCCTTCATCAATCCATTGACGCACAATGTTTATGTCTGCTTGTCGCAAGGCACCAGCCGGTGGCATCAATGGGGCACCTTGACCAATTAATGCTTTGAATAAGGTGCTGTTGGCTGCGTCAAAAGGCACTACATAGTTTCCGTTTGTAAGCATATTAAATGAATTGCTTGAACGCAGGTCGGGTGCTTGTGAACCACTGTGACAACTGACACAATTGATGTTGAATATTTTTTGCACATCATTTTGGAAAGATACGCCCGTGGGCAGAGGCAAATTGTCTTCGTCCGGTAGCTGATCGTAATAACAGGAATAGGTAAGCAAACCCAGCACAGTTACAATCAGATATTTTAGTATTTTTTTCATGATTTTATTATTTGTTTTGAAAATCAAACTAAGAATCATTAAACCTTTTACATAAGAAAGTTTTGTTTTTCAATTGGTGTTTTTATCTAATCTTAAAACAAAACTTTCAATATTTTCTAAGTTTAAATCAACAATCAGTTTGGATATTTTGCGGTATTGTTGAATGCTTTATACAGGTTTTTAAGGTCTGCTAAAGTAGCAGCGGTAGGTCCCATAGAGGAGCCCAATTGGCCAGAGATAATTTTGTGTTGAACTTCATGCGGGTTAGAGCGCAAGAATTTACCCAAAGTTGATCCGCCTAAAGCTATGGTTGTTCCATCTGCACCATGGCAAGTTGCACATTTGCTTGTGAAGAACGTATCACCCATGGTTGCGTCACCATCTTTGCCTAAGTCGGTAAATGTCCTACTTCCGGTAGGATAAGTGCCTGTCACATTGACCGTATAAAGTTGATCAGTATCAATTCCACCTTCTTTGAGGAATTTCACCAAGTCCCAAATCTGTCCGTCTGTTAAAATCTTGCCATAATCGGGGTGATTGTTGCCACCCAATGCAGGATTGGTTCCATCAGAGGTTCTTGTTCTGTCAACCGCTGCGCCACCCGTATTTTTGATTTTATCAAAGAGAACCAAAATATCCATACTGCTAGCTCCTGTCAACTGCACATCAGATACATCAGGACGGGTGACTTTTGGTGCTCTATTGACATAGGAGGCAAATCTCGCTTTTCGATCCCATGCGTGGCATTGTTTGCAACGGTAAAAATCTTTGAAGTCTGTAATATCGGCTATGTTGACTGTTGGATCGTTTGGCCCTGTGAAACCGGGAGTCAAAGTAAAGTCATTGTAGAGTTGAAAACCTCGGACAACATTGGCATTTTCAAAGGCGGTCAAGTTGGGATCGATTGGATCGACAAGGGGAGGAAGTTCTATCAAGGCTTTCAATAAGTTTTTCATTTCTTGCAAAGTGATGGCTGTTGGTCCCATATTGCTTCCCAACTGTCCGGATACTACTTTGTGTTGTATTTCGTAGGGTTTGCTTCTTGCAAAATCCCCCACACTTAAACCACCTAAATCGATGGTTTTACCGTCTGCTCCGTGGCAAGTTGCACATTTACTGTTAAAAAAAGCCATACCAGCAGCAGCGTCTCCATCTCGTCCGATGTCGCTGAATGAAACTGTTCCTGTAGGATAAGATCCTGTGGTATTGGTAGAATAAAGTTCATCTACATCAAACGCACCCGCTTTGAGAAATTTTACCAAGTCCCAAATTTGGGCATCGGTGAGTATTTTGCCATAATCGGCGTGGCTGTTGCCTCCCAAACTTGGATTTGTTCCATCCGAAGTTCTTGTCGAACTTACAGCTGGTCCACCTGTATTTTTGATTTTGTCAAACAACAATCGGATATCGGCAAATTTAAGATTGGTCAATTGGACATCAGACACATCAGGGCGTTTCACTTTGGGAGCTCTTTTGATATAAGAGCCAAAACGGGCTTTTTGATCCCATGCGTGGCATTGTTTGCATCGGTAGAAGTCTTTGAAACCTGTGATGTCTGCAATGTTTACAGACGCATCTGCCGGAGCATCAAATCCAGGAGTAAGTGTAAAATCGTTGTATAGTTGGCTTCCTACCACAGCACTAGCATTGTCAAATGCCAACTGGTCGGCATTGTCAACTGGTGGGGCAATCGGCTCAAGATTGTCATGTGTACAACCTTGTAGCACAAAGATCAGAATCCCAAAAACAAAGATGATTGATTTAAGATTAGCTTTCATAATGATTGATAATTAATTATTAATTTTTAATACTACAAATTTCCTTTATTCGTTTACCAATAAACATGACAAATATCATATCATTAAAATTTTCTTAATTTTTGATTAAATAATTAAGATAAAATTATCTTTTATTGAAATTAACCTCTAAATAATAAATAAATGTATAATTTCGATTTCAACTGAAATAAGGCCATTAAAAACTCTAATATACTCCTCCAAATTTAACAAAATATTTTGTAAAAAAAAATCAAAACATGAAAGTAATACAATTTATCATGCTGTTTACAGCTTATCTTAGTTTTGGGCAAAATCAAACCAAAGAAAATTTTGTATTGGAAAATAATCAAGTGTATTGGCAAAAGGTTTTTCCGCGCGAAAACATCCAGGAAGATTCCCTAAAATCACTCTTTGAAACGATTGTCTTGTCGAAATTTAAGTATTCTAAATTAGATGAAAAACAGAGTTGGTTGTCTTTTGATGTTGCAGACGATGCAATCGATTTCAAAAAATACGGCGGTGGAAACTTTTCAACGGGGATTTTTGCCAAACAAGCCCATTTATATAGGGTCGTGGCTGAGTTTAAGGATAATCGGTATCGCGTTACGATTTCTCAAATCCAAAATATTGACGACAAGGTAAACGCTGTCAATGAACCATTTGAAGAAGCAGTTACCAAAAGAGGGGAGGCTTTCTATAATTCGAAAGTGGCCGAAAAAGGATTGGCTATTATGAACACTTATTTTACGGAAAAATTTACCATTCCGCAGGTTTATAAAAAAAAAGAGTCCGAATGGTAATCATTTAAACCAAAAAAAACCGGGACTATACACAGAGTCCCGGCATTTGCTAAAGTTGCAGTTAGTCAGGCTTTGACGATTTTGACCGGAAGGGTGAAAAAGTTGATTCCAAAATCCGTGTTGCAATTCGGTTTTTTGTAATTCAGCCTTTCTTTGATGAAGTTTTCAATGACCGCATCTTCCGTGTCAACAGACAAAACTACAATTTCCCCGGCTTTGTTGAATGTAAATAGAACGGTTGCATAAATTTCGTCCGCATTGACTTTAAACCCCTGATTTTCTAAAAGTTTGGAAATTTCTTTTGTCAATGCCTCCGAATAGACTCCTTTCGGGTCGGGGTGATTGGCAAACGAAAGCGTGCTTATCACGAAGATAAGCGACAGGCAGAATGCTTTGATTGTTTTCATAATTAGTTGTTTTTTAGGGTTATACATATAAAAGACGGCTACTCTTTTGTGTTGTAACACCCTAAAACAACATTTAACTTAAATTTGACAAATGAAAACCTTTGTCAAATCATTTCAAATAATTGAAAATCAACAACATAAATTATTTTTAAAATAAAAATTGTTAAGAAAACAGCTGGTTTATTATGAGTTTTTAGTAAAAATCAGGAAACTGTGCAGGATTGGTTTCGTGCATGATGTTATATGCAGTTTCAAAAATATCTTCTTCAGAAGGTTTTGAAAAATAATCACCGTCTGTCCCGTATGCAGGGCGATGTTCTTTGGCAGTGAGTGTTTTAGGTTCGCCATCGAGATATTGGAAGCCTTTCTGTGTTTCTAAAATTTCATTTAAGATATAAGCGGATGCCCCTCCGGGAACATCCTCGTCCACAATAAGCAGCCGGTTGGTCTTCTGCAAACTTTTTACCAAGTCGTGCCGTACATCAAGCGGTAACAAAGTTTGAACGTCGATTACCTCGGCATCAATTCCTACCTGCGATAAATTTTTAGCAGCTTGTTCAACTAACCGAAGCGTAGAACCGTAAGAAACAATGGTCAAATCTTTTCCCTTTTTCATGACTTCTACCACGCCGATTGGTGTTTTGAATTCGCCGATATTGGCCGGAAGTTTTTCTTTTAAGCGATAGCCGTTGAGGCTTTCTATAATTAGAGCAGGCTCATCACTTTCATACAAGGTGTTGTAAAATCCAGCTGCTTGTGTCATATTTCGCGGGACTAAAATATACAGGCCTCTGAGCAGATGGATAAGCCCACCCATTGGGGAACCGGCGTGCCAGATACCTTCCAACCGGTGGCCTCGGGTGCGAACAATCAGAGGTGCTTTTTGCTTGCCAACACTCCGATAGTTGAGCGTAGCCAAATCATCACTCATAATTTGAAGTGCGTACAGTAGATAATCTAAATATTGAATTTCCGCGATGGGTCTCAGGCCTCTGAGCGACAACCCGATTCCTTGGCCGACAATGGTAGCCTCCCGGATTCCGGTATCTGAAACGCGCAACGTCCCATATTTTTGTTGCATGCCTTCCAAACCTTGATTCACATCACCAATGTTACCGCTGTCTTCACCAAAAATCATGGCATTCGGGTACTTTTTAAATAGTAGGTCAAAATTATCCTTAAGTATGACCCTGCCGTCAACATCCTCACTGTCCTGATTATAAACAGGTTTTAATTCTTTAACATTCAGCGTGTTAGAACTGTGTTCGCTGTGTAGATGCGTACTGTATTTGGGTTGGGTTTCTGCCATAAAGTTCTGCACAAATCGTTGCAAAACTTTTTTGACAGGTATATTTTCTTGGGTTACAAGTTGAAGTGCCTGTCTCGATGCAACCAAGACATCTTTGCGGTTTGGCTCATGGATTTCGGAAAGTTCACGGATAATTTTTTCGATGGATGATTTTTTAGGGCTCTGGTCGGAAAGGGTTTTTAGTATTCCTATTGCCTGGCTTTGCGATTCTCGGACAGGTTTTAAAAATTCATCCCAAACAAGGTTTTTAGTCTCTCGGACTTCTTTCTTGATGGTTTTTTCTAACACTTCAATGTTTTCTTCCGATTCGATACCGGTTTCAATCATCCATTGGCGCATTTTGAGATTGCAGTCGTGTTCGTTTTCCCAATGCAGCCGGTCTTTACTTTTATAGCGTTCGTGCGACCCGGAGGTCGAATGCCCTTGTGGTTGGGTCAGTTCGGTGACATGAATGAGTACCGGAACATGTTCATTTCGGGCTATTTCACTCGCTTTTTGGTAGATTTCTACCAGTTCGGGATAATTCCATCCTTTGACAAGGAAAATTTCATAACCGTCATGATTTTTATCTCTTTCAAATCCGGATAGAACCTCAGAAATACTCTCTTTAGTGGTTTGATAACGATTGTGGACGGAAATCCCGTAATCATCGTCCCACACGCTGACAACCATCGGGACTTGTAGTACACCTGCCGCGTTGATGGTTTCAAAAAATACACCTTCGCTGGTACTTGCATTTCCAATAGTCCCCCATGCTACTTCGTTGCCGTTATCAGAAAATTTTTCTGAATCGGGTATGTTTAAGTTTCTGTATATTTTTGAAGCCTGTGCCAGCCCCAACAATCTCGGCATTTGAGCTGCAGTAGGCGAAATGTCGCCACTCGAATTTTTTTGCTTAGTTAAATCTTTCCAGCTTCGGTCTGCTTCGATACTTCGGGTGATGAAATGGCCGCCCATCTGCCTCCCGCCTGACATGGGGTCTTTTTCAATATCCGGAAATGCGTAGAGCCCCGCGAAAAATTGCGAAATCGTAAGTTCGCCAATAGCCATCATGAAAGTCTGGTCGCGATAGTACCCCGATCTGAAATCACCGTTTTTAAAAGCACGTGCCATGGCTAATTGCGGCACTTCTTTTCCATCGCCAAATATGCCGAACTTTGCTTTTCCGCTTAATACTTCCCGGCGGCCTAACAAACTGCACTCGCGACTGGTAACAGCCGTTTTGTAGTCGCTTATAACTTGCTGTTTGAAATCTTCAAAAGTTAATTTCGGCGATTTGACTACCTTTTCTTTCATCAATCAAGTTTTCGTTCCCTACAAATGTAGATAAAAGATTTATATCCCACAACTTCATATCTCCTGCAAAATTGAAATATATTCATTTAAAAACAATAAATTGTGATATAATTATGAATAACGTAAATTTACGCTGTATAAACTAATAATGCTTTAATTTAAAAAAAAAAATTTCATAAATACAATTTTTACTTTTTTTGTGAAGCTTGAATGTCAAATCGCTTTGTTAATCTTTCACCCGTTCAATTGTTTTCAATTTTTCGCTTTTTTCAATTCTTATATCAGTAAAGGATTCTTTATACCCATAAAAATTATTTGAGCTTAAATCACTATTTTTACGAAATGAATAAACCCAACCGAATATACTTTATCATAGGCGTATCTGCTGTCGGGAAGACCACGGTAGGAAAAACGCTTTCGCAATTGTTGAATATTCCTTTTTTTGATGCAGATGATTTTCATCCACAAAGCAATAAACAAAAGATGATAAACGGGATTCCGCTTACAGATGGCGACCGTCGCAGTTGGTTGATTAGCCTGAACAAATTAGCCCTTGAGCAATCCGTTTTAAAAGGAGGTGTTATCGCTTGCTCAGCCCTTAAAAAATCGTATCGGGAATTGCTTCGACAGAATATAAAATCACCTGTAAAATGGATTTTTTTAGACGGCGGGTTTGAATTGTTAAAACAACGACTGTCAAAAAGAAAAGAACATTTTATGCCAATTTCGCTCTTGCAATCACAGTTTGACACACTTGAGAAACCTGATGATGCCTTTTGCATCTCAGTCGATTTGACAGAGGACCAAATCAACAATCAAATCCTTGACGAACTCGGTAAATCGGAATTTGGGTTGATTGGCCTCGGTGTTATGGGGAAAAGCCTTTCGAGGAATATTGCCTCCAAAGGTTTCAGCCTCTCTGTTTTTAACCGGTTTGTGGCCGGAAAAGAAGAAAACATAGCCGCCGATTTTCAAAAAAAATATGCTGAATTATTCGATGCCAAACCTTTTGAAGTGATTGAAGCCTTTGTCAAATCCTTGCAACGACCAAGGAAAATATTTCTGATGATTCAGGCAGGGAAAACGGTTGATGCGGTAATCGAACAGATTTTACCATTTTTAGAATCCGGCGATGTCATCATGGACGGTGGCAATTCACATTATTTAGATACGGAAAGAAGAATAAAATTTTTAAATGATAAAGGGATTTATTTCTTAGGCATTGGCGTTTCCGGAGGAGAACAAGGCGCATTGAACGGCCCTGCCATCATGCCGGGCGGAAACCGGGAAGCATATAATTTGTCCGGTTACATCTTGGAAAGTATTGCTGCCAAAGATATGCAGCAGCAGGCTTGCTGTGGTTTCGTAGGCAAGGGCGGAAGCGGGCACTTTGTAAAAATGGTACACAACGGCATCGAATACGCGGAAATGCAATTGCTTGCCGAAGTTTATCAAATTTTCAAGTACGGATTGGGGATTTCGAACGATGCAATTGCTAAAATGTTGAACGCTTGGCGAAGTTCAGAAGCCGACAGTTATCTGTTGGAAATAACCATTGATATTCTACAACGCAAAGAAAATGGAGCGTATCTCTTAGAAAAAGTTTTGGACAAGGCGGCAAATAAGGGCACCGGCAATTGGACAACGGTTGCCGCAAGCGAATTGGGCGTTCCTATTTCTGTACTGACAGGGGCGCTTTTCGCTCGATATATTTCTGCATTTAAAGAAATGAGAGTAGAAGCATCAAAAGTTTTGCCTGCCGATAAGAAAGTAAATTTTATGCTTGATTCTGAAACCATCAGAAAAGCTTACCAATTAGCCCGATGGGTCAATCATCACCAAGGTATCCATTTACTCAGCGAAGCTTCGCTAAAGTATGAATGGGATTTGAACTTGAGCGAAATAACCCGGGTTTGGACGAACGGCTGCATCATCAGGTCAAAAATGATGGAGAAACTAAGTGATTATCTGAAAGATGACAGCCAGCTCTTGCTGAATCAAAATGTCGTCGAAATTGTTAAACAATCCAAAGACAGCCTGAAAGAATTAATCAAAAATGCGGTTCAAAACGACCTGCCCATTTCTTGCTTTTCAGAAGCGCTCAACTATCTGAATGCCTATTCGCAAAAAGAATCGCCGGCAAATTTGATACAAGCTCAACGAGATTATTTCGGCGCACATCTCTACCAAAGAAAAAACGACATTTCCGGCAACCGGTATCATACCAATTGGGACCCAAAACAAAACGCTTGATGGAGCAATTTCAGATTGGTTGGTTTCAAAAAAATCCTTAATTCAATTTTAAAATAGCATTGTTGATGGCTTTCACGAGCTTCGGACCTTCGTAGATAAATCCGGTGTAGAGCTGGATCAAATCGGCACCGGCTTCCAATTTTTCCAAAGCATCTTCCGACGAATGAATACCGCCTACGCCGATAATCGGAAAGGCTTTCCCGCTTTTCTCCGATAGAAACCGAATGACTTCGGTGGCTCTTTTTGCCAAAGGTTTGCCGCTCAACCCGCCGGTTTCGGTTTTATTACTTGATTGCAACCCTTCACGCGTAAGGGTGGTGTTGGTCGCAATCACTCCGGCGATTTGGGTAGATTTTACAATTTCAATGATGTCTAACAATTGCGCATCGGTCAAGTCGGGAGCTATTTTCAGCAGGATGGGTTTTGTTTTCGGGTGTCTGTGGTTGTGCAGTTGAAGTGTTTTGAGGAGCTTAGCCAATGGCTCTTTTTCCTGAAGTTCACGCAGGTTTGGCGTATTGGGTGAGCTTACATTAACCACAAAATAATCGACGTAATCGAACAACCTCTCAAAACAACTGACATAATCGTCAACCGCATTTTCGTTGGGTGTGGTTTTGTTCTTGCCGATGTTTCCGCCAATCAAAACATTTTTGTTTTTTTTCAATCGCTCGACTGCTTCCAAAACACCACCGTTGTTAAATCCCATTCGGTTGATTAATGCTTGGTCAGATTTTAAACGGAATAATCGTTTGGGTGAGTTTCCAGGTTGCGGCTTGGGCGTGAGCGTGCCTATTTCGATAAATCCAAACCCGAAATTTGAAAGTTCTCGATACAATTTGGCATCCTTGTCAAAACCTGCTGCCAACCCGACCGGGTTTTTGAAAGACAAGCCGAAAAGTTGGCGATGCAACCGTTCATCTTCAACCTGATACATCTCGCGAATCAACGAAGTGATTCCCGGGATTTTGGAAAAAAGTTTGATAAAAAAGAAAGTGAAATGATGTATTTTTTCCGGGTCAAAGAGGAATAACAACGGTCGGATAAAAAATTTGTACATCAGAAGAAAAATTTTCTGCAAAAATACAGAGATTTTTAGGTTTGGTTGTCAAGTTAAAGCGCAAAGTGTATTTTTGAAGAAAATTATCACATGCAAACACTTATCGACCGATTCATCGGTTATGCAACCATCGACACCCAATCCAATCCCGACAGTCTAACTACGCCAAGCACCGGCAAACAACGGAATCTTGCGCGCAAACTCGCCGAAGAACTTCAACGCATCGGTATGCAGGAAGCCAGCATAGACGACAAGGCTTTCGTGATGGCAACTTTGCCGTCAAACGTATCGCACGAAGTCCCGGTGATTGGGTTTATTTCTCATTTTGACACCTCACCGGATTTTACGGCTGAAAATGTCCAGCCGAAAATTATTTCAAATTACGATGGCAAAGACATCGTGCTCAATGCCGAAAAAAACATCGTGCTTTCGCCGGATTATTTTGAAGATTTGTTGCAATACAAAGGGCAGACGCTCATCACAACAGACGGTTTGACCTTGCTCGGAGCCGATGACAAGGCCGGCATCACCGAAATTGTGGCCGCGATGGAATACCTCATCAATCATCCTGAAATCAAGCATGGAAAGATACGTGTTGCTTTTTCGCCCGATGAAGAAATAGGCAGAGGCGCACACAGTTTTGATGTTGCAAAATTCGGAGCCGATTGGGCCTACACCATCGATGGCGGCCCTGTGGGCGAACTCGAATACGAAAGTTTCAACGCCGCCGCTGCTGATATCAGCATCACAGGGAAAAGCGTGCATCCGGGTTCTGCCAAAAACAAGATGGTCAACGCGTCACGTATTGCCGCACAGCTGATACAAAGTATTCCGGAAAACGAAGTGCCCGAACACACGGAAGGCAGGGAAGGTTTCTATCATTTGACTGAAATGTCGGGAGATGTGGAGCAGGCAAAATTACAGTTTATCATCCGCGACCACGACGAGGATAAGTTTCAAGCCCGAAAAGCATTCATGGTTCAGCTTTGCAATCAATTAAATAAGCAATATTCGGGGGCGGTTAGTGTTGAAATCAAAGATCAGTACTACAATATGCGTAAAAAAATAGAATCAGTTTTTCACGTAGTTGACCTTGCAGAGAAAGCCATGAAAAGTTTGGGTATCAAGCCGATTATCAAACCTATCAGAGGTGGAACGGATGGGTCTATTTTGAGTTTCAAAGGCTTGCCCTGCCCGAATATTTTTGCCGGCGGGCACAATTTCCACGGAAAATACGAATACGTCCCGGTCGAAAGTATGCAAAAAGCCGTGGAGGTGATCGTAAAGATTGCTGAGCTGACGGCAGAGCGGTAGCTATTGAGTTAAATTCAAATGCTTTAAAGCCAAAAAAAGCGTAAAAGACAAAAGAAAAATATTTGAAAAAGTTATCTACATTTGGTGGTATTTATTTGTTGCCAATAATGCAGAAGAAAAATTACAATTAATTAAGTATATTGCATAAAAATTTTTGAAATATGGGAAGTTTAACAATATCGAATAAAATATTGGACAAATACTTTGGTTACTTGAAAAACCTAGATATCAACACTAAAAAAAGTCTAATAATTAAATTAACCAAATCAATAGAAACCAAATCGAAAAAAGCATTTGACATCGAATCGATTTTTGGAGCTTGGGAAGATGAAAGAACATCTGACGAAATAATTAGCGAAATCAAGTCTTCAAGAGTTGAAAAACGAAATACTGCGAGTTTATAATGAAATATTTACTTGATACCAACATCTGTATCCATCTCTTTCGTGGTAAATTCAACCTGAATGAAAAATTTAAACAAATAAATATTGAGGACTGTGCAATTTCAGAAATCACTCTAGCGGAATTAATGTTTGGCGCTGAAAATAGCACAAATCCGAAAAAGAACTATAAAATCATTGATGACTTTTCAGAACAAGTCAAAATTCTTCCAATTTTCAATGCAATTCCAACTTATGCAAAACAAAAAGCTAGATTAAGAAAAAAAGGGATAATGATTAGTGATTTTGACCTTTTAATTGGTTCGACAGCAATTGCAAATGAACTAATTATGATTACTGAAAATGTTAAAGAATTTGAGCGGATTTCTAAAATCGAAATAGTAAACTGGGTGAAAAGATAAAGCACTATTGGCAACATCACCTATAAGCAATTGGGGTTTAGGTGCTTAAACGAAAAGTAAATGAATAAATCTAACGTCTGTGCTAATCCGAAAAGTTTGGGTGTAAAAGCCCCAACTGCTCATAGCCGCAAACCGTTAGGTGCTATCCTACATATTCTGAAGCATTGACTTCTTGGGCTAACGTAAAGGTTTTCGGATACTAAATATTTCGTAAAATTGTTTTGCTCTATGCAAGGCCGATTTTTAAACTGTTGCATAATAGCACGG